>JAAUXT010098483.1_pt1 | contig 24129 bp, 12 predicted proteins | sample 7278171 | NCBI WGS metagenome assembly JAAUXT01 (sample SAMN14350112, study PRJNA611818) | marine sediment metagenome | isolation source: surface marine sediment (1.8m) | place: French Polynesia: Moorea | collected 2018-08
ATCACACCAAGGGGCTCACTTTTGAGGACACAATCAAAGCACGCAATGAGGGTGCGGCCAAGTCGGACAGCAATGTGTCTGAAGATTCTGACATGTCCCTGACAGATGATCGGCCCAACCAAACAATTTGATGAATGGATTCCATTTGTTTGTTTACCCAGAAATGAAAGAAAGTCTGATCCAGCCACAATTCACACTTGCTTCTTTGTGTTGGTAATCCTGGCAATTTGTCTTGTGCAGAAATGTATAAAAGTGCCTGATAGAGTGTATTTCACATTGATATGATAGCAATAAAGATGTTGACATCATGCTGGACCTAAGACTTAGTTGTGCTTCTGTAAGAAGGAGACACGGACTCCATTTACAAATTCTGCAACAAAATTATCGGTTGACAGTACAAGCTCAGAGGCAGAGATGATTGCGACGTCGTGTGCGGTTGGTGGCATGTATCTTGCTCATGTTGCGTTTTGAAACAATCACAGATTTCTGCATGTTGTGGCAAATGAGAAGATATCTGGATGATATGCTGCCCATTGGAAACCTGGTCCATGTCAACCCACAGTGAATAGGTAAGTGCTGCCTACAAAAGTATTCACTGACAGCAAGTATGACGAAGAGCAATCAATCACCTGCACTGTCAATCAAACCCAAGCGCGGGTTCTCTGTCTCAATGTAAGTGATGCTCCCATAGGATCTGGAGCGCTCGAGTTCCAAGTGTACAGAGCATCTCTGAGCGGGGTGCTGCTCAACTCACACAATTAATTAATGAGTGGTGCCGGTCCCCTTACAGGTGCCGCTGAGCTCCTATTGGAGCTATGAGCGCGGCTAGTGTTAAATGGAAGTCCCTGTGGCAGGAACTGTTGCGGGTCCAAACAAAACACTGGCAAAAAAACAGAATGGCTTGGTGGAGTACACACTGCAGCACTCACAAGGAACACACCCGAAAGACCCTTCTGAATCCTGCAAGAAAAAGGTGACCCACAGATCCTCCTGCAGCACCATAACCTCCAGCTGATGTACCAAGCATAAGGTGCACCCAAAGGTCAAACAGGGGAGCAGGCACATACTGTCTGCACTCAGGCTGCAGGACCAGTGGGCCTGAACCCAAAATGAAGAGGTTTTGTGATTCATGTGCACAGAGCAAGAATTATTCAAGAACATTGATACAAATGGCAAACAATGCAAAGTTTGAGATTCAAAAGCGTCAACATTTCATAAACAATAGAAACCTGAACTCACTGTGAACCACCCATTTGCAAACAAAGAAGCTAAAAGCATGCTTTAAGTGGTAAAAGTCAGACACCAGAAGGTTCTTCAAGAACAAAATAGTCACTGGGATTCAGGTATTTCCTTCTACGCATTTTGGAGACCAAATATGAATCACAGGACAAAAACAAATTTACTTGTCATGTCCTTAGTGATGCACTTGTTTACTAATTTGTGTTTCACTGACAGAGTCCTCCATGCTTTCAACACAGATCTAGAGGCAAATACAGGAGTGCCAAAGAATTGGTTCAAATATGTTGAAGTTTTGGTCAAAAGTGCTATTATCCAAGCAACAAAAGGAGATTTGTCAATGCCATCTTACATTCATGTTGCTGACAGTTTCAAAAGAGAAACTCATGAAATCCAAAGCCAGAACCAAACAATACAACCAACATGTCAAATGGGAAATATTGGTTTTTGTTCTGGCACAGAGGTTGTGTATATGTTCATGGGTCACATTGTTTCTTCATCAGAGCAAACCAGACAAAACATTCTGAACATGACAGGCAGCTTGAATGTTCAGCAGGCCCAAATTCCTCTTTCAATTTTCTTTGGTAAGGATACTTGGTACTATTTCTTGAAGTATATTTGGCAGTTTTCCTTGACTCTGTCACTCAATATCTCATTTGAACAAATCAGTTTCATGTTCCACTCAAAGTACTGTCAAGATGATAATTTATCCATTTATCCTTTGAATATGAAACACAATTTCACAGTGTGCCACAAACAATCAGCATTCAATTTGTACCCACCTAGCAACAGACTATCTATTGTGCAAAGAATATTCTTGTACATTCACACTCACTTTGCAGTTTGTTTGATGTTTGCAGTTGTGGACTTGAATATCATTGCAACAACACCTTTACCCCAAAGCAGACAAAAACCAAGATATTGGCACACTTCTTCCTCTTGACATTGAAAGCAAACCACATCCTTTGCAACTGATGACTTTTTTGGTACAAGTGTCTAAATCATACAAACTTGTGCTGTTTGCAGGTGCCTGTGCACCAGGAACTCACCTTGCATTTGATGGCCCGGGTGTTTTATCACAGAAGATTATGTTGTCAGAAGGCACACATTTGTTGTCTTCCTTTCAATGCATTTTGCTAGAACTTTTCAACATTTCAAACAGAAACAATTGCACAACTTCCTTTGTGTCAAGACAACTTTATACACAATGGAAAAATAGTATATACGCCACACAAAACCTGACTTTGTTGTCTGTGAGAGATGTGTGTGAACGTAGTCCATGCAAAATAGTTTTCAATGACAAAAATGCAAACTCCTTGAATTTTACAATCATAGATCTTGCCCTGTTTTCAAAAGAAACACTGAGTTGCAGATATGGAGCTTTATACGTTGAAAGTATTGGTGATAAAGATATGCAGAACACATTTTGTAAAAATAACAGCTCATCATCCTCACCCAGTATTAGTGTTTACCTGAAACATGCAATGGGTTTATTTGTTTTGTATTGGTACAACTCTCACACTGAAATAGCAGCCTCTGTGTCTTTGTCAGTAACTGACTGCAATGTAACAATTTATGAGTCCTGCTCAGATCCATTCTTGTCACAGATGGCAGGATCTGTGTCAAAGGTAGATCTCAGTTGGCAGTACTTACAAAAATATATTGACAGTCTCAAGTTGACAGCTGTTGAGGAAGAATCTTTCAAAGTACATTACCAAGTTCTCTTTGAGTCTTCATGTACTGTTTGGCAAATCAGACACAACACTTACATCAGTAAAACTGGACCAGTGTCTTGCCTATGTGCAGTTCAACCTTCATTCCTGCTGCTGGCAAATGTCAGAGTTTTATTGGTAGGAAATATTAAAAACAACATGATACTCCGAGGAACTTATATTCCTCCACCCAATCAATTCTGTTTCTCCAAAGGCAAAGCCATCCAGTGCAAGAGTGATGTACATAAATTTACCAAGACACGATTTGATGATCCCTTTGTCCTGCTAACATATTCTGGTGGACGTGGCACATCTGTCTTGGTTCAAAGTATTTATTTCTTTATTAACTTGCCAGGAAAAACTGATCAGTGGATGGATTTGACAATTCAAACTCATTCTGTTCGTACTGAAAGCCACATTTCAGGCTCTTTCCCTGAAGGTCTGTCAAAATATTTTCAAAAATCTCTTTCTGTTGGCACATTCACTCCACTACAAACTCCTTCTGTATCTACCACTTTGTTTCTGCATCAGCATTTTGGTTTCACAGATTATTCAGTAAAAAACCAGGGAGACTTGTTTCATATGCTTTGGTGTATTGCTTTTACAAGATCTAAATATCCTTTGATATTTATGTCCTTACCACTGACACCTTTGAACAATCTTCAGGCAGTTCAAACACATGCTTCCTTCAGCTATTTGTTTTTGACTGACAGAAGTTCTGCAGTGAGCGCATTCTTACACAAAGAGAATGAAACCAAATCATTTGATGCAAACAGTGTTTCAAGTTGCACCCAATGTACTGATGCATTTCCAATGCACAATTGTTACAACACCATCACAGCATTTTCCCATCAAGGTCAACCAAAGAACATCTTACTGTTGGTGAGAAGCAAACACTCACAGTCAACCAACAACACAGCAGAACTGCATTCATGGTTGGATGCATATCATCTGTGTGAAAGATATGACGGACATTTGCCTTCCATATTCAGTCAAACAGATGTGACACACATCACCACAGTGGTGATGCACATATTTCCAACCATACCTGTGGAGGCTTTGTACATAGGTTTGCTTTGGAACACAAAGGTTTCTTTTCAACTTTGTGCACTTTCTCAGGTGTGTGTTGCCTGCGCAGTTTACCTCTGTTGACAAAATCCTTACTTTCCTTTCTTTTCAGGGCAAAGGCAGATGGAGCAAAGGTTGTCCACTCTCATTTCAAAAGTTTGAATCATATCACTTCATGTCAAACCAGGTATCCAAAGTGTCACTTGTGTCACAGCTCAACCACTTTGCTTCCACAGTTGTTTCCCTTTTTGGAGAAAAATACAACACTTTAGGAATTGACCAGATGCGCTGTCATGCAACACAAAAGTGTTCAGACTTGCTTGAGTGGAAAATGGAATTAACAGAACAGTTACAACCTGCAAAGTCGAAAGAGAAAATGTGCACTCTATTTCTTGTGACCAATCTGGACAAATCAGAATGGTTATCAGTGGGCTGCAATGAAAAGAAATTGAACAGCATTTGGTGTTCAGTGCAGAATGTGACAAAGCAAAACCAAGTCCATGCCAGTGACTTACAAATAATTTGTCCTGTTGAAAGTGTGATGAAGGAACAGTCATGTTATTCATTCATCTCAAAACGCCTCTCTCTCAATGCGTCCACTCAGAAAAGAAGAAAGCAACAGAATTATCCGTCAACCATAATCCTTGACCTGGTAAAGGCCATAAAAGTTCGGTTTCCTCCAGTTATTTTGTTGGCCAGCACAGATCACTACATAAAATTATCATTTGTCAAATTTACTCAAACTGTCATTCACAAACAGGAGAAATACCATATTTCTTTGAAAGAATTTAGGACGTCTGGTTTGTTTCTCCATCAATCTGTTGCACAGAATTTTGTGGCTGGTACAAACATATTTTTATGCAGAAGCAAAAAATACATTTCTGCACTTTTCCTATGCAATGTAATTATGGATTGTGGTGAAGATGACAAATTCAGATGAAACATTCAACATTTGCAATGAAACCAACAATGCAACTGCTGAGCTGATCAAATACTTTCACACAAGGTGTGGCTCTTGCTCTGGTGCTAAAAACAGTGAAACCACCAGTCCAGATATTGCAGTCAATGCCACATTCTTCTGCAATGTATCAGGGGAGTCTGTACCTCTGTCTGTGGTTGATGATCTGATACCTGACTGTGGACTGGAGGCTGAAGATGAACATCAACTGATGGCATTGCTTGTGGCTGAAAACAGTGATGAACAAATCCAGAATTACAGAGAAAAGCTAAATTTTTATTCTGAAAAGGAACAACTGCCTTGTAGGAAAGGCCATTTCAGGTGTTTCTTACCCCATGACATTTGTGTGTTCCAACTTGTCACCTTGTCCCCTGCAGAAATGGTGCACACTTGGTGGAATGTAGCCTGTTGCATTGCAATGCCATGTTCAAGTGTGCTGATTCCTACTGTGTACCATGGTCATATGTTTGCAATGGCAGATGGGACTGCCCTTTTGGAGAGGATGAGTCTCTGCTGTGTTCAGAAATCACCAGTGTGTTGGCATGTTCAGCTGTTTTAAAAGTACAACTTGCTTGCACCTTGGACATGTGTGCAATGGGAAGTATGACTGTCCTCTTGTTGATGATGAACAGCTGTGTTCTCTTTCTAATACCCTGTGCCCACTTTCATGTTCCTGTGTGTTGTATAGATTGGTTTGTAAACTTTTGCTGAAGCCTCTCACTCACAAGTCCAGTTCTTTTAACATCTTGATAGTTCAGAAGTCAATGATTTCTTTGAACATCTGCAATTTGATTTTGTTCAGCAATCTCTTGTTCTTACAAATACACAGCAGTGGGGTGGAACATATTTGTCAGCACAAGTATCCAGAAGGACTGCTATTTTGTGATTTTAGAATGAATTCTGTCAGAGTTATTGAGAGCAACTGCTTTGGAATCCTGAAAATGTTGCAGGTGTTAAACCTTGCTCACAATCATTCAGAGATGAAATATGAGTCCTTTGTGAACCTCGAGGAATTGCAAATATTGAATGTTTCACACAACCCTTTGCACATTGTGCCTGAAAGCCTGGTTTCTTCACTGAACAAACTCAAAATGTTCTTCTTGTTGTCAACAGTAAATTCTCAGACAGGTGGTCATTTTCTGACACACATGAAGGGTCATTTGCTTGAAGTATCAGATTTTTGCCTGTGCTGTTTCAAACAGGAAGAAACCAAGTGCAACAAGCAGCCACAATGGTATGAGTCATGTTCTGATTTGCTGCCCACTAAAGCCTTAAAAATACTGTTTATTGTCCTGTCAGTGCTCATTTTCATTAGTAACATCTCAATTTTTGTTTTCCAATTTGTATCCAGAAATAAGAATCCAAAGCAGTACAACTTGTCTGTCTTTTTCTCAGCAGGAAATTATATTCTTTTTGCTTTCTACCTTGTCATAATATGGGGAACAGATTTGAACAACCTCAATGTGTTGGCAATAAAATGTCAAATTCACAAAATGCCAATCTGCTATGTTGCATTCACTAGCATGTTATGGTATTCTCTACAGACTTCTCCTTTCTTGGTTATTTTGTGTTACCTCAGGTGCAGTGTTGTTACTCATCCAATAAGGAACTCAGTTGTATTTAACCTTATCACACTCAAGAAACTTTACACTCTCACCTGTGTGGGATGCTTTAGCATCACCATTGCAACATTTTCTCTTCTTCTTTCTTTGAATGAAACACTTCCTCTGCATGTTTGCAGTCCTCATCTGAATGCAATCAAAATACAAAACATTTCCTTCTCTGTCTTCATACTTTTTAATGCCTGTGAAAATGTCACTTGTTCCCTTGTTATCATAGCTTTAAACATCCAATTGATAAAAAGTCTTCAAGTATCTCAATATTTTCTCAGGGGAAAGAAATTTAAGAAGGGTCACAAAGACAAGGAAAGTAGCCATGTGTATTTGTATATTCAATTGTTTGTGATCTCAGTCACCCACATGTTGTCCTGGTATCCACTAAACCTGAGCAGTGTTGCTTTCCTCTTCATGGACAGATTTCCAACTGAATTTATGTATTATGTTCCCATCTTGTCTGTTCCTGTTCAGTCTTTGGTTGTTCCAAATGTACTTCTCATATCTGCTTTGAGAAATCTGTGATGATGGCTGAGCTCTGTGAGATTCTTGAAAAGGGCAAGAAGATCCAAATTTGACCTTGCAACAGTTGCACTTTAATCAACATGGCTTGGAACATGATGACTGAGGGTTCATCCAGTTTTCAACAAAAAATGCAATTATGCCATGCATAGTGCTTGGTCAGTGTAAAAGAGGGACAACAAGTATCAGGTGAACAAGAAGCAATGCTTTGGGGGAACACATGGTGTAATGCCCACAAACATGAAGAATTGAAGCAGAGGTATTTCCAGTACAAACTCATACAGAGCACTACATTTCCTGCAAGCGGACTGGCTTCAACATTTTGTGTTTTGCAAATTTCAGGGTTGTAGCTTGTGGACCTTGTGGGTTGTGGGATTACCTCACCATGTGTGTGGATTGGTAGGACATAGAATCACTTGCTTTCTCAGTCTGCAAGAGAACGACACATTGCAGAATTTACAATTGGGTTCGTGGCGACACCTGTGAGTTGTTTTTCTGAGTACTGGCTGATACAAGGTGCAGCTAGGAAAGGAATGTGCCAACAACTGAACACTGACTCAACTTTTGGATCCTCAAGCAAATTGATTTGTTTTCAGAAACCACACACATCTGAAAGTGGAACTGCAGGACTTCTGCTGAAATGGTCAATCATTGGTCAAAACTGAGGCACATCACAGCAATGTGGCACAACCAAGGCCAAGTCTGGTTTCTCCAAATGAGGCGTATCAGTCTGAGGATGATTGTTCAAGACAGTTAATTTACAATAACAGCTTTTCAGGACAACAAAGTGGCCTGCTTCCCATCATGTTGAAGACAAACCAGATTGATCAGACAACTTTTGCAAGTGCACTGAGAACTTCTTCAAAAAACTCTGATTTGATATCGTGAATCCTGACTTCACCAATAGGTGCTGCCATGAGAGAAAACCATTTCCACTTCCAAAGATTCAACTCATGTCATCATCATATACAGTGTCTCCAGTGATCAGCTTCATTCAGGGTTTGTTTTTCACAGGTGGGATGAGGCTTCAAACCACACAAGTCCACACTGACATTTCAGAAGTTCTTGTAAACGGCTGCACTGCTATTGGCACACTGCCTTCTCATATTCTGGTGGCTGATAGCATGGAACGTGATGTTGAGAGTTTATGCATGGCTCACTGATCTAGTTCAATGTCTGAAACAGGGTTTTCATGCAGACTCTCTGGTAGAGTACATGCCAATCCAGCTGATCTGCCAGTCATGAGGTGTTCCTAAGACTCAGCCAGAGTGAGAAACACGAGGAAATCCACACAGGTGGCAGGGTCAGCTCAACTGGACAGAGTTTTGCAATTCATGGAAAAAATCCAAGAAAACAATCTGGAAACAACACAAATCTGACTCAACTTGAAGCTGCCCACAAAAAATACAAAAATATATCGTGAAAGCAAGATGAAAAGGACAGCAAAATGTGGTTTCGTTATCGAAAATACAGCTTTGTTCAATTTCAAGAACTTAGGAGAACACCCTGGGGAAAGAATATGTTTTCAAGGAGCTGGAACTGTGTCTGGAAGGATGCTGGCAGATTGGTCGGGCAGGGTCAATAGATTCCGATGCAGAAAACTGGGTGCTCTTTCACCTTTTTTGCAGCAGAAAAAGACATCAAAAACTTAAGAATTGTTCTGCAGCACAATCACAAAGAGCTTTGCTTTGTGTCATTCAGAATACATTCAGTGCACACACAAAAGACAACAAAAGTATCCATTTGACACAAGAAACTATAAAAGCACATTTTACCGCGGGGCTGCTTCTGTTTGTGTCTCTGCTGACCAAACAATTGTCACCAAAAATGTCTTCATGAATGATGAGCACACAACTTGCTTCAAAGACTTGAAAGTAATGCCAAGAAATGCACAGAATGACTGTTGTGGTGCCAATGATAATCTTGACAACACAAATGGTGTGTGTTCAATTGTGCTTTGGTGACAGGCTCCTAAATAGAGCTGATGTAGAGCTACTGAAATACCAAGACACTCCAAAAAATTGGTTCAAGTACTTGAAGGCTTTGCTCTCTCATCTGCTGACAAAAGTCACCCAGCTTGTCCCAGGATACAAAAATCTGGCTGAAAAGTTTAAAGACCACACCAACCAACTTCAAAGCTTTTTCCATATTGTGTATCCAGTGTGTTATGCAGAAAAATTTGCACGCTGTGTTGGTCAGAAAGTTGTGTCTGAATGTCTGGGTCAAATCAAAACCTCAAATGAACACATCCATCCACAGATGAAAAACACAACAAAACACACAGACAACTACAACATATTTGCTATCCTGGCCTCAAAGTCTCTCAAGACATTTTTCAACAAAGATCATTTGTATTATTCTCTGAAATCTGTTTGGCAGTTTTATCTGGATTCTGCTCTTTCACTGAATATCTCCTTTCAGCACATAGATTTCTTGCTCAAACCAAAGTACTGTCAAGATGATAATTTGTCCATTTACCCTTTGAATATGAAACACAAATTCATAGTGTGCCACAAACAATCAGCATTTAATTTGTACCTATCAGGGAACAGGATATCTATTGTTTTAACTTCATTTCGAAGTGTCCATTCACACTTTTCAGTTCATGTGTTATTTGCAGTGTTTGATGAGGGTGTTTTGAGAACAGATATTTTGCCACAGGCTTTGAAAGGTCAAGATGTTGGAGCTTTTCTTTCCTTGCTCATGAAATACAAGTCAAAAATGTTTGAAGTTTTGACCTTCCATGTGGAAGTGTCAAAAAGGCTTGTGCTTGTTCTTCATACATATCACTGTGCACAAGGAACTTACGTTGCCTATGATGGGCCTGGTGTCTTGTCTCCAAGAGTCTTGCTGTCCCATGGGCAGTACACCATGTCTTCATTTCAATGTGTTTATCAGCAGGTTGGTATTATTTCAACAACTGGAGCCAAGTGCAAATTATCATACAAATCAAGACAACTTCCTGCACAATGGAAACTCCATGTCTCAACTGCAACAAATATGTCTTATTTCTCTCTGAGATCCATTTGCAGAAACAGCCCTTGCACTGGATATCTCAAAACAGCACAAAGAATCACCATGAACCTGACTATTCTGCATCTTGTTCTGAAATCATCTGAAGCACTAAGCTGCAAGTATGGTGCCTTACACATTGTAGGTATTGGTGACAAATATGACACGAATATATTTTGTGATAATCATAGCTCTTCAGTCTCACCAAGTATAGGCTTGTACCTGGAGAAGCCATCGGTATGGACAGTTTTGTACTGGTATCAATTTTACACTGAAATTGAAGTTGTCCTCTCATTAACAACAACACACTGCAATGTGACCATCTATGATGTTTGTACAGATCCCAGACTTTCACAAATGGCAGGGATATTGCAGAACCTACAACCCAGTTGGCACAATATACAAACCAACCTGAAGAGTGTGATACACAATAGGACAGATGCAGAGTCATTCCAGATCCAGTACCAAGTCCTTTTTGAATCTTCATGCACAATTTGGCAGATCAGACACAATGCATATGTCAACGAATATGGACCAGTGACCTGCCTTTCTGTGATGCAACCTTCTGCTTTCCTGAAAGCAAATGTTAGGATTTCACTTACAGGGAAAATAAAATCTAACTTGTATTTCAAGAGTTTTGGGATTGGTTTTCCCAATCAATTTTGTTCCGTAAAGCACAAAACTCTTCAGTGCGAAACAAATGTCAGGAAGTTTGATGTTTATGAGCTTGATGATTCTTTTGTTCTCCTCATGTTTAATGGGTTCAAAGCAACATACAAACAAAGTATTGATTTCTTCATCAACATCCCAGGGAAAGTTGATGAGTGGATAGATTGTGAAATTAGGACTCACATGGCTATTCCACAAACAGAAACACAAGGCAGCAGTCAACCAGGTCTGCCAACTTCCATCCACAAGCACCTTCCTGGTGAAACAGTCCACCCAATAAAATCTCCACCCTACTCTGCAACACTGATCATTTCTGATCATTTGCAAAATTCAACTCATGCCAAGAAGAAACACATGTTCCACATGGTGTGGTGCACTGGCATTGCAAAGACAAATCTTCCCATTGTTATGAGCTTGTTACTTCTCACCCCTTGGAACCAAGTGCAAGTCACTAAAGCACATCATTCCCTTAGCTTTGTTCTGTTTACTGACAGCAATTCCACATTGAGTCTCCTTTTGCATCATGATAAATCACATTTAAACCTTGCAGTTTCAAACTGTGAGAAGATCACTTCACTGATAGGAATATTTAAACATTGTCACATCCTTAGATTCAGCTGCGCTGCAAGATATTCCAATCAAACAAAGAAACTTTTCATATTTATTGGACACCAAGCTGTTCTCCTCAAGAGAGACATCCATTTCAGCTCATGGTATGAAGCATACAACACATGTAGAAATATTGGGGGTGATTTGCCTTCAATTCAGAGTCAATCAGATTTGAGATATATTGTGCATGTTGTTGAAAATATTTTCCCATTCACAATTTTGGAGGCTTTGTACATTGGGCTCATTTCCAGCGCAAAGGTTTGCTTCAGTTGCTTGGTTTTCTTGCTTTGCCAGCACAAACATCACACCAACATGCATCCTGTTACAAACATATTATCAATGTTCCAATCAAAGAAAGAATTCATACCACTTCCCAATTTGTTGTTTAAGCAGATCTTTTCAACGAGTTGTATGAATCCCCACTGTTTAAAGTTGGCAAGCTTGCTTTTCAGGCAATGGGCACATGGACTCACGGTGGACCTGTCGCTTTCCAAATGTTTGAATCATACCAATTTATGCTGCATGTATCATCACCCCACAATTCAGTTTTTCTGACTGCAATCCTTGCTGCCCTCTCACTTCTCACTCCAGTGCTGGGGAACAGCCCATTTACAGTCAACAATTTTTTGCAATGCAGTACAAAACAGAAGTGTCCAGATATAAGTCAGTGGAAACTGGACTCAGTAAAATACTTGCAACCTGCAATATCAGGAAGATGGTGTACTGCACTCATTTTTACCAACATGGCAAAGCCAGAATGGCTGTCTGTGAGATGCAATGACAAGAAGCTGAACAGCATTCTCTGTTCAACAAATATGAGCTTCAATCAAGTACAGGTTCAATCAAATTCTTCTGAACTCTTTTGCCCAATTGAGCAAGTTTTCAAGGACAATAATTGTTTGAAGATGACAGTGTTTACCAAGTCCTGCTCTGACATCAAATTTTCCACCAAAGTTAGGTTCCAACAATCCCTGTTGCATCACTTTTTGTTTTTGATTGGAACAATTAAAGGGCAGTTTCATTCAGTTCTTACAGTAAATAATACAGGATTTTGCAGAATTGTTTCTTTCTACAAATACACTCAGAAAGCTATACACAAAAGGGAATGGTATTTTCATTTGAAACAGAGTGGAGAACCACCACCTTTACTACTGCAGCTCTCTGCTCCACTTGTACCTCCCAAGGGTGGAAACAGATTTTTGTGCAAAGCAAATATATATTTATCGTCTTTTCTTGTGTGTGATGGGGAGTTTGATTGTGGCCCAGGAGACCATTCTGATGAAGAGTTGTCTTTGTGCAACCAAATATCCAATGTAAGTGCTGATGTGAACAAGTATTTTGGCAGAGAAGGAAAAGTATTTTTACCAAGAAATATCAGCTCACATGCTCTGAATAACAGTGATTTGGACGCCATAAATAGCACATTTTTGTGCAATGAATCAGGGATATCTATACCTCTCTCTGCTGTCAATGATCTGATTCCAGACTGTGGTCTTGATGCAGAAGATGAAGCACAACTCATGCTGATCCTAATGGCTGAAAACAGCAACCAATCGTTTTCTTACAAAAGAGGAAAACCAAATCATTGCTTGAACCATGGACAGCTGTCTTGCAGGGAAGGCCATTTCAGATGTTTCTTCCCTTATGAAATTTGTATCTATAACATGAACATGTACAATCATCTGCTGCCCTGCAGAAATGGTGCACACTTGATGGAATGTATTCAGTTTGAATGCAATGCAATGTTCAAGTGTAGTGATTCCTACTGTATTCCTTGGCATTATGTTTGCAATAACAGGTGGGATTGTCCAAAAGGTGAAGAGGAGTCTTCTGTGTGTTCGGGAAACATGTACTGTGTTGGGAAATTTCATTGTGTTCAGAGTGAAGTGTGTGTCCACCTGGGCAAGTTTTGTGATGAACAGGCAGATTGCCCCAATAAAGATGATGAGTTGTTGTGTAGTGTTGCACAGTCTACCTGCCCTGTGTCCTGTGCTTGTGTTCGTTTCGTTGTTGTCTGCCAAATGTTGTCACAACCTATGAGTTCAAACTCATATGCATTTTTGTTCTTGGTCATCCACAAGTCAATCACTTTTCTGGATGTAAACATTTTTCAAAACTTTGAAAGTCTTCAGTATTTGCAAGTGCATAACAGTGCCTTGGAAGAGGTTTGTTCCAACCAATATCCATTGGAGTTGCATTTTGTGGATTTCAAGAATAACAGAATTCAATTGATACAAAGCAAATGTTTTGGATTTCTCAAGACATTACAAATTTTGTGTCTTGATCACAACAAGATTTCAGCAATAGACTGTGATGGATTTGTCAACCTTGTTGAACTGCAAGTCCTCAACATTTCATACAATCCCCTGCACAGAGTATCTGCACCCTTGTTGCATGATTTTAACAATCTGAAAGTCTTATCTATTCTATCACACTCCAATGATTTTGTCACTCACAATGTTCTGATAAATGTCACAGTTTTATTGCTGGAAGTGTCACAATACCACATGTGTTGTTTTAAACATCAACAAACCAAGTGCAGCAAGCAGTCAGTTTGGTATGAGTCTTGTTCTGATTTGTTACCCAGTGAATCTCTGCAAAGTTTGTACATCTTGATTTCAGTCTTGGTTTCAGTTCATATTTTCTCGTTCTGTATTTTTCAATTTTATACTCAAAAGAGAAACCCCAAAGAGTACAATAAAGCAATATGGTTTCTCATTGGAAATTATTGCTTGCATGCAGTTTATCTTGTCATGATATTGGGAATAGATATCTACAATCCTGATGTGCCAGTGGTTAAGCTCAATGCAATACATATGAAACTGTGCTACTCAGCTTTCACATGCATTTTGTGGTTTTCTCTGCAAAGTGGTCCCTTCTTGGTTATTTTGTGTTACCTGAGGTACAGTGTTGTAGTACATCCTATCAAAAATTTGGGTAAAGTGAACTTTTTCTCACTCCAGAAACTGTACACTTTGACCTGTGTGGTCTGCTTTGGCTTCTCCATCACATTTTCTGTCCTAGTTTTCATGAATTCAGCCCTGCCTATAAATCTGTGCAGTCCACATCTGAATCCAACAAAAGGAGATTCTTTCACTGCATTTACACTATTCAATGCCTGTGAAAATATCATTTGTTCATTTGCTGTCCTGACCTTCAACATACAACTGGTGAAAAGTCTCAAGACATCTCAGAAATTCTTCATGGAAAGAAAAATCAAGAAAGGACACAAAAGTAATGGGAGGACTCATGTGTTTTTGCATGTTCAGTTGTTTTTGATCACACTATCATGTTTTCTGTCTTTGTGGCCTCTTCATATCAGTGGCATAGCTGTTCTATTCATGGACCAGTTCCCAACAGCACTGACATACTATCTTCCCATAATGTCTTTCCCCATTCAGTCACTTGTGATACCAACTGTCCTTGCTATCTCTGCACTCAAAAATTTATGAAGAAGGCCAATGTGTGGTGTGACAACCAAATTTGATTTGTCCACACACAACAGCGGGGGAAGTAAATGACCACATTATTCAGAAGACCACATAGTGCTCAGTGTGTTGGTGCCTGCCTGACATCTTTCAACATTTTGTGTCAAATTATCCAAGAAGAACAGAAGGCAATGCCTCCACTGGGAAATTTAACATTGATAACTCACAAGACCAAAAGAAGAGAACCATGAGAGCAAGTTCGTGGGTGGAGTTGTAACAGTCAACTTTCAAATTGAAAAATGCATGTTAAATTGTGTATTAGTATTTGCATTGAATATTTGTGCAAAATTTGGGATTCCTGTGATTCAAAAATTAGTGACATTTGACATGAGCTGGCTTTAGTTTCTCCCTTCTCCTTGGAAAGCACCTCATGTGCTCCACAGCAGGATACAGGGACTTGGCTCTTGGGTGACAGGGCCACAACCATGTGGGTGAGGAGAAAATTCACCCTTGGGTGCATTCACTACAAGAATGCGTTTGACATTGACATTGCCCTGAAAACTAGTAACTTTAGAGTTGGTGCAAACCAGAGTGATGGACTCCTTTTGAAGGGGCGATAGCGTGTGTGTGTGTGTGTGTTTGTTTGTGTGTGTGTGTGTTTGTTTGTGCGTGTGTGTGTGCGTGTGTGTGAGTGCGTGTGATGGGTCAGTTGCAGAACAATCAAAGATAACTGCCACTTCACAACACCTGACAAGGGTGACATCACATTTGATAGGGACTGCAGTTTCCATAGCTTCTTCACCAGCATGAAACACAAAGCTCTTTGGTTTCTGATACAAAAGCAAATGGCTTCACAAAGAATTTTTTTCTGAAACACACACACCTGTGGAAGCTGCAAAACGGAGGTACATTTTTTGTGTCAAAAATGCGTGTTAATTTGTGAATGGTATACAAGGTACAAACAACACATGTTGCCAATGCATGACATGAATGTGAACCGTATTGTTGCTTCTCCCTTTTTTGCTGGAAAAACCAAACACAAGGGTTGACATTTTTGTGTGAAAGCTGTTGTGCATGAGTCTGTAAAAATCATAAAGGCACAAAATGAGCAATTACTGATATACTTGTTATTTCAGACATGTTTGGAGAAAGGATGGGTCATTTGTTGAATACAATTCAGTTCAACAAAGCAAACACTTGAGGCACAGGGTTGTGCAGTGAATGCTCATTCACACTGCACTGTGAACATGGTTCTGAAACAAAGAATATATTGTGCCATCAGAAAGGGAGTTTAGATGGAAAATAGCACACGAAAGAAGCTGCAACATTTACAATTGTTTTTGAGTGGTATTTTGGGGACACCTGTCTGCCTTCCACATTATCTCATTTTAGCCAGGAGATGACAGAACAGTGTGCGCTCTTGGTACATTTTTGAATGTGCTGAGCTTTATTTGAAGGACCAAGCATTACCAGACAACTGAAACACCAAATATATCTGTTGAAGCTGAACTCAAGAGTTTTGGCTTTGCTCTTGTGGGTAACTCAACACCAACATGCCACCACAAACACCTCTGATGTGGTCTTTATCTTTTTCTTACATCATGAGGACTGGTCATTGTTGGCTGATTTGGTTTGGTAAGTTTGGTCACATTTCTTTTGCATGATATTTGAGAAAAATATAATGTTGTCCTTTTTCTGCATGAAATGTGAAAATCAAAGCCTCTGGATGTGGTTTTGAACACACACTGGTTGATCAGACTGGTGTTGCCTTTGGTGACACTTACAAAACTTCCCGTGGGCTGAATGCTGCTCAGAAAGTTTGATGAATGTCCCCTCTGTGGGTTTACAGGTCGGTGGCCAAGAATCAAGACAGTAGCTCTGTTTGGACTGGGAACAATATTTTTTGCAACCCTGACGAAAACCAGCCAAGCTGTGAACTGCACTTTGGATGAGTGGAAATGTGCTGATAAGAAAAGTTGCACACCCAGAAGCTATGTATGTGATGGTGAGAGCGACTGTGATGATGAATCTGATGAGCAGAACTGTGAGAAATGGAGCTGCACAGAGGGCTGGTGGAAATGTGCTGATGGTTTGAAGTGCATCAGTGACTCTTGGGTGTGTGATGGAGACTCACAATGGGGTGGTGGCTGTGATGATGGGTCAGATGAGCAGCATGAAACCTGTGAGAAATGGAACTGCACTGAGGGTTGGTGGAAATGTGCTGATGAATCAAAATGCATTGATAACTTGCTGGTTTGTGATGGAGAGAATGATTGTGAAAATGGAAAAGAGGAATGGGAAGAGATATGTAGGAAGTGGAACTGCCCAGATGGCAAGTGGAAATGTGCTGATGATTTAAAGTGCATCCCTGACATATTTGTGTGTAATGGCGACAATGATTGTGATGATGGATCAGATGACTGGGCTCTGACCTGTAAGAACTGGACTTGCACTGAAGGCAGGTGGAAATGTGCTGACAAGAAAAAATGTGTAGATGAATTAAATGTGTGTGATGGTTCATCAGTACCCCAGTGGGGAAACTGCGATGATGAGTCAGATGAATGGCCTGAGACCTGTCAGAACTGGAGATGTGCTGAGGGTTTGTGGAAATGTGTGGACAACACAAAGTGCCTTCCTGAGAGTTCATTGTGCGATGGAAGAAAAGTCTCACAGTGCGATGATGGTTCTGATAAGTGGCCAGAGACCTGCGAGAACTGCACTGTGAATGACTTGTGGAGATGTGCTGATGGGTCAAAGTGCATAGAGCAAAGAAGGGTTTGTGATGGCACCCGATCCATTTATGATTGCAGTGATGGGTCAAATGAGATGAACTGTGAAAATTATGTTTGCGAAAAGGGCTCCACCAAATGTGCAGATTTTACCTGTGTATTGGTGAGTAAATGGCATCCACTACTTCTACATTTGTTCAAATGTCACTTTTGTGTTTTTGCATGCACTGCGTTGGTGTGTGTTTTTGTTGCTGCATATTTTGTGGGCACATAAACTGCAGGAAGTAATGTACACATTCAAAATGCCCATCAGAATAAACATAGTTGGCCAACAAGGGATCATTTGGAGAAGCCTGCCTTCTAAATGCACCTGGCCTCACATTTCACTGTTGTAACCTGTTTGTTCAAATGTGACATTGCTACAAACAGATATTAAAGGACTCAGATACCTGTGAAGAAACAGATGAAATCACAGGTAATAACATGGTCCCAGTGGAGCTGGTCTGCTAAATAAGCCAAAAGAGTTGTTTATGTGGAGTGGACTGGAATACCACCCACACAAGGCCTGGTGTTGGACCATCATCAATGAGAAAATATGCTGTGCACTATGAATCCAACATGCCAGGAAGTGAACAAAATACAACCACAGTGCACACTTGAAACTTCTGGCTTTTGTGTGATTATAGGAAACCGGCTGATCCAGTCTTTTTCAAAATTTGTTTCAGAGAGCTGAAAAGAAACTGCGAATTTCCTCCTCAAGGAATAGCTTCACAAATTTTGTTTCAACCATACCCAAGAGAACTCACAAGAAGATGGCATTCTTTGTTGTTACCACATCCAGTACGTGTGAACAGATGTGTGACTGCGATTTGTCTGTTTCAGGAACCTCTGGTCTGTAAGGGTCACTCTTTTTGTGCAGATGGATCAGACAATCTCTGTGATGACCCTTGCGTCCCTCAAGGGGTCAATGGAAAACATGTATTCAAGGTCTCTGATTTTGTTTGTCTTTCTGCCTTCAACATTATTAAACACTCATCATCCCCTGGGACAGCCAAAGAAAATATGTTATTGTTCCCATTCCAGAGGTGTGTGGAAAATAATGCACATTGTGTTCCATTGTCATGGTTGTGTGATGGCAAGACAGATTGCCCTCAAGGGTCAGATGAACAACACTGTGCCTGTGAGAAATATAACATGAAGGATTGTACACTTGGGGAAAATATCACATTTTGTGTGCCTGAAAGTTGGATCTGTAATTTGGACTGTGCAGAGCAGGAGAAACAAACTTGTCAGCTGCCACCTCCCAATATCACCAAGTGTGGTCAGGATGAGTTCCAGTGTTATTCACAGGAAACATGTATTTCACAAAACAGTGTCTGTGATAGGCTATCTGACTGTGAAGGAAGTGAAGATGAAATTTATTGTGAAGGTTTGTTGAAGGCTTGGCTTTTTGAGCTGTTTTGACTGATTGTTCCTCAGCACTTAATCAGAATAAAGCTTCAGCAAACATGAATTGTTGAACAGAAATTTCAAGATGATACTGTTTGTACCCTTTTCAACTGAACCCAAACATATATGCCTTGGTTCAGTCTCTGAAAAATCCCAAATCAAAAACCTTCAGTTCCATCATCGTTTTCTGCAAAATAGATTTATGCAAAGGCAGACTGGAAATGTTGACATTTCAGAAAGCACACAATGTAAAGTCATTGCCAGTTTGGTTCACATTTCTCACTGTTTTCCAGAAGGACTGGACAGGAACAACAGCCGAAGGAACTTTGTTTTCCTCTCCTCAACTGGGAGTCAAAATGTCAGTGGCGATCAGCAGGAGTGTTCTCTCACACCAGGAAATGGGGAGTGTGGTATCATTGAATGTACTTTGCAGTCACTGAGATCAAATGATATGCTTTGGATTGATACCATCTATGCCAGAAATATTTTGCTTGAGCAAGCTGAAGTCATATTTTTGTCCCAATTCATTTCCAAAAGATCACATATTATCAGGCTTGTGTGTTTGAGATCATGCGTTCTGATAAACAATCTTACTGTGTATGCACAGGTCTTTCAGACAACATTTGTGTTTCAAGTGGAAGGTTTCTATTTTGAAAATTCCACAGTGTCTGTTGGAAATGTGCACATTGTGTTCAAAGACAGTCATTTTGTAAACTCAGTTGTGACTGATGATGTGGAACCAACAGGCAATTTCCAACAGTTGTTTCTGCACTTCATGCAGACAACATTTGAGAACCAGGAATACACAGGGATAAAGAAAGGCCTCACCATGGGAAAAATGTTTTCTGCTCATATTGCAATGCTTGGATCTGAATTTATCAATGTCAATATCCATATCTCAAACCCAAATGTGTACTTGAACTCCACAGGCACATCTTTTGTTGGCAGTCAGGTTGCCATTGATGCTAACATGCTTCTGTTTTCAACTTTTCACAATGTCATTCTCAAATGGTTGATCTTGGAAGAGAGAGATTTGTCAGGATTAAAGATGAGAGGGACAAGGTTTGACATAAAACTCATCAATTGTGTTTTTGAAAGGTCCACAGGTTTAGAAATATTTAAAGCAGACTCTGGATTGCTAGATTCTTGGGCACAAATCAGTATACATACTTGTGCGTTCATGACCAACAGAAAAAGGGCATCAGGCGGAGCTGTATCTGTCCAGTATGTCGTTTTTCATGAAAGTTTTTCACAAGCCCTGAACTTTGTGAAAATTACAAACTCTTCATTTTCCCACAACACAGCAGTGAGGCTTGGTTCAGCACCATCACAGGGTGGAGCACTGAGCCTCATCACTGACACAACAGGGGGTATCTGCCACACCCTCCATGTGCACATAGATGAGACCAAATTCATCAACAACAAAGCTACAGATCAGGGTGGTGCCTTGTTTGCATCTGGCAAGTGCCTTGAGGTTAGAATTAGAAGCTCTGCTTTTGAGATCACTGATAAAAATTTTGATTCTCCAAAAGGTATTTTCATTTTCTCATATTCTGACATCTCCATTGAAATGACAGATTTTGCTAGAGATTTAAAGTATCAGTCAAATTCACTTCTTGCTTTGGAAATGCTCCACAAAATGGCAGTTATTGGGCATTTGAACATCACAGTCAAGTGTAGTTTGTGGTACAAACTTGATATTGAAACAAAAATTATTCAGAACCAGGGGAAACATCTCCAAATTTTATGTACATCATGTTCAGCATCATATTTTGCTCCTTCAGATGGACAGTTTCTCATTTCCTTCCTGCCAAATCAAACTTCATTTTCTGTCACAAGCACAACAAACAACCCAGTGGAGCTTGATTGCATGCCATGTCCTGCAGGTGCAAACTGTCCTGGAAATGATCTCACTGCCAGTCCCAACTTTTGGGGCTATAGGTCTGGGGTTGATGTAACAATGTACCAGTGTCCCATTGAGTATTGCTGCACAAATAACTGCACTGGGTACAATCAATGCTCAGGGCATAGAACTGGTGTGCTGTGTGGAAGCTGCCAGGTGCAGTACTCTCTGTCTATGTTGTCATCACATTGTCTTAAAGACAATACATGCAGTGACTATTGGTTGTGGCCATTGGTGATTTTGGCAGTGGTGCTGTACATGTTGTGGTACACAACAAAAGATGTTCTACTGTCCATTCCCAGTTCTATTGCAGGCAAAGTACTGAAATGCTTCATCAACAAAATGAATGATTCAGATATGATTCCTGTTGACAAAGGTTACTTTAGTATTGTTGCCTATTTTGCACAAATAAAGTCAGAAATGACATTGACAATTTTACAGAACACCCCAAGAGCAATTGACACTTTGTTCCAAAAAGTTGAATCTTATATCAACTTGGTATTCAACTTTGAACTGACTTATGTATCCAATGATACTTGTGCAATGGAGGGTGCAACAACAACAATGAAAAGTATTTATAAATTCTTATTCCTTGTGGGTGTCCACTTGTCCTGGAATATTGTTTTTCTTTTCTTTTATTTGTTAGAATACATCTTGAGGGTGAAAAAAATAAACCCAGACACAATTGAAAAATTCAGATCAAAGCTTTTTTCTGGTCTTCTGGAGATAATCAAATACACATATTCAGGCTTCACATCAATTGTGTTCTCCTCACTTGTCTGTATATCTGTTGCTGGGAATCATGTTTGGTTTTATGATGGGTCTGTTCAATGCTACAGTGAATGGCAGAGAGCAATGATTATGTTTGGTCTGACATACATCCTTCCTTATCCATTTTTGTTTTGGGTTGGTATAAAATTAATCAAGAGCAAAATAATTGCAGGGAAATCATTCTTCATTGCATGCTGCTTTCCTTTACCATTTCTCCTGTGTTGGTGTTTTCTCCTTGTACAGAAACCAACCAATCAACATGCAAGTGCAGAGCAAACAATGGGTAAAATAGAATCAGTTGTGTATGAAGGACTCAAAGGAGGATTTAGACAATCTGAGAGTGGCACAGAATATTGGGAAGGAGTTCTGATGTTCAGAAGGCTATTGATAGGGGTGACAATCCTAATTCCTGATGCTTCAATTCAGCTCTGTATTTGTTTGGCACTGTGTATTGCATTTTTGGTTCATCATTTGTACCAATATCCCTTTGAGTATCATCTGTCCAACAATGTAGAAACTCTCTCATTGTCTCTGTTGTGTGGAGTAGCAGCAATTAACTTGTACAAAGCCAGTTTTCTGTATGACAGCAGCCTTCCCATTGGCCAGCAGAGAGACATCTTGGTAAATCTGGAGTTGTTGGAGGCTGTGTTTGTTGTGTTGATTGTTGTTTTCATTGCTTGCTGTGAAATAACAATTGCATTGGGAATGAGAACAGAGAAACTGTGTGCAAAGCTGCCAAAGCTCTCTGGAGTGTCCCCGAAACCACTTTCACCAAATGATCGGCAGATTGGAAACAGAGAACATTCAACAATGGGTGACACTGAAGTGGATCTTGAATGAAAACTGTAAAAATGTTGTGTGTTGTGAGGATAGAAGATATGGGAAGAAGAACAGCTGAGAAAACCCACATCTGGTTTTGACTTTGCAACCCTTTTGATTGATATCAAGTTTACAGCAGAGAACAAGGACACACACACACACACACACACACACACACACACACACACTGTGTTATCTTTATCACATATTTTTCACTGATCTTAGGTGAAGTTATGTTGTTTTATGCTCTGATCAAGTGTAGCTGAACAGAATCTAAAATAAACCAAATCTGCAGAAAGACAATATTGTTCATTTCAAGCATTTATAGCTGCAGTGACATCAGATGAGAGCAAAAACCTGCCCAAACTTAACAACCACTTTGCTGTTTTTCTGCACACAACCACCAGTTGGCGATGCAGTCAGCCCGGTCATTCACAGGCTTCTGTACGCACCAGAAACACACACGAAATATCATTATCTTTGTAAACGACCCAAAACCTGCCTCAGTGTTTCTGCAAAGGTGATTGTGCTTTAAGATGAGCAACATATGAAATTGAATCTTTCCTGGAACCCTATGCAAAGGTTGTTACCAACTTTCGATGGCATAAGCGGCCACAGCCTTTGTTTCACTGGTAGAGCAAACAGATTCAAACTCAGTGCAAGGTACGAGGCTTGTACCCGAATATTTCTTCTTTTTGCGATTACAGTGTTTCACACTGACCAATTTCTCTGGTCACTTGCTCCTTTCCTTCTGGTCATGCCCTTGGTTCTTGTAACCAAAAAGAACAAAAATATCTTGAGTGATGTGTTCTTTTCTTTGATTAAAAATTAGAAATGTTTGCCTTGTGGCTATCAAAGCTGAAAAGTGAAATTGTTTTGTTATTTTGTAGTCAAATTATATATCACTCATTGATGCAAAGGCCATACAAGTTTGGAAAACAATCATTATTTGTAGTAGAAAGCTAATCAAGTGCAGAAAAAAGACAAGCCTCGTACCAGAGTCCACCAGTGCAGACAGAAGTTCATGACATGTGGAGATTCAGGCATCAATCAACCTGTGGAACACAACCTCAACATTGGGAAGAAAGACATGAAAACACTGAGGGTGTTTTTCCTCTTGTGGTTTGGGTTTGGGCCTCTTTTGTCCCCTGACATTGAATTCATGCATGAGTGCTCACGCTGAATTTGTTCTGTGAATTGGTTGTGAGTCAACAATAGTTTCTGGGATCAGGAACACACACAGGTGACTTTCCTGTTGCAGGGACTTGTGAGGTGACATCATGATTGTGATGAAGATGCACTCAGCCCCATGAGATGGACCAAAATTCCAATGGGACATAAGTGCTTCCTTTCTGCACATGTGCTCTGCTCCAGATGAAGCTCACTTATGATATGCATGCAGGATCAATTCAATGAATCAAATAGACTTTGCAGTGGAGATCCAAGGACAGATACACAAGGGAATTGAGTGTTCTGTCTCCACCATCATTTCCCCTTCATGTTGCAAGAGATTTTGAGATCACAATCTTCCCCAGATGAAGTTGGGTGGCAAGCCAGGCACTGAAGAGATTGTTGAATCTGTCACTTGCAGAGACAGCACCAACCCTGGTCAGGTGAATTCCACAATCTTC
>JAAUXT010110285.1_pt1 | contig 24127 bp, 22 predicted proteins | sample 7278171 | NCBI WGS metagenome assembly JAAUXT01 (sample SAMN14350112, study PRJNA611818) | marine sediment metagenome | isolation source: surface marine sediment (1.8m) | place: French Polynesia: Moorea | collected 2018-08
CCTTTGTTCCCACTATGGGTCACTTGGCCTCTGGACCAATCAGAAGGCTGGATTTTGAATTCTAGACCAATCAGAGGCCTTCCCGCCCTCATTATCTCTGCCCCATAGTGGAGGGCTCTTCTCTGCATCACAACCAAACACATAATTTTGAGAGCCCGTCTCAGAAGGTAGACAGCATCGACAAGGCTGCAGTTGCAGAAAACGGAAGGTCCGTTTGTTAGTGTGAGCGGAGCTCTTTTCTTCAAGCATGTTGAATTTCTGAGATTTTGTGTTTTCATGTTAAGAAACAGACTTCCAGTTGGAAGCAAGAAATATTTCGAGCAGAAGGAAGTGTGCTATGCAGCTTTTCACGTTCACAACAAGTCAAGATGTACCTTCTTTCTCCTGAAGAGGTAGTGTAAGAACTTCTGTAGAACCCAGCCATGCTGTTGCTCAAAATGCCACTGAACGATATGTTGAGGAGATACTCCTCGCCAGCCTTTAGTTTGTGCTGAAGTCCCAGATACACCTGCTGGTGCACTGGATAGAACAGTTCCTTGACTATGGAAATCTTTCTTCCTGTTTTCAAATGGGATATCTCAAAGCTACTGAAGTTGAGGTCCCGTTCGTGAAAGACGACGAAGTCAGTGTCTTTGAGTGACTTGATCTGGATGGTGACGTTGCCTGTGAAGTGAAATGTGCTGAGATTCGGGTGAAGGAATATATCGTAGTTGCTCGGAATGATGCTGGGGGGCAGGCGGATGTCTTCCCAGGGGAAGCGCTCGCCGTTGGTGGCGGTGGGCGGCGTCGAGGCCTCGGTCTGCGGGGAGCGCGTCGGCGCCGTGCCGCCCGCCACGCACATGTTGTCGGACGGACGCGCGAAGGCGGCGATGAGCGAGATGCCGATGATGATGAGGCAGAGGATGCAGACGATGACGGCGGCCGTGCGCTTGCTGCAGACGAGCTGCTTGCAGCGGTGCGACGGGTCGGGCTCGTACACGTTGCGCTTCCCTGTCCCTCCATGCCCTGAGAAGAGGAAAATTCAAGATGAATTGAAAACCGCAAAACAAGATTCAAAAAGAAGATGGACGATTGCCCGACCACTCGCTGACCCATGAGCATCTTGGGGTTGTTGTTATTATTGGTCTTCGTACTATTTTGAAGTTGAAGGAGCTGGGGAAGAATAAACCAACAGATTGAAAGTTTCTCCATGAGTTGTTTGTTTATATGTGCCCGTGTAGGAGCATGATAGCATCGTGAATAGGTTTTGGTATAAGTTGTGGTGACCGCCAGGTACCTACGGGTACACCCAATGGTACAGGGAGGAATACCCACACAACAGTACATCCAAGTTTTGCTAAACAAGCAAAAAAAGGCAACGGAACAATGTTTCTCTTCATTTGGGGAAAATGCTCGGCTTTATCAATGCAAGAAGCAAGAAAATCGACCAGAAGCTCTCAGGAGAACACCTCTTTGTTCGCAGTAGCGTGTGAAATTGCACACAAAATGTGCTTGCACAAACGCACGGTTTGTCCAACATCGTGTTGATAAAACTTGCTGGACAACCACACAAATCCCTGCATCATACCTGTGATCACCACAAAAATTTGATCTTGAAAAGTGCATACGGTGAGTTTCCACAAAAACACAAAAAAGTTTCTGTCCACGAATACATACACACTGCAGATCCAAGAAAAGAGCGAAACTCGGGATCTAGTGGCATTCCAGGTGGCAAATGTGGATTCTGTCTGATGGCTGGTCGCAAGGTACGTGCGTCAATTGGATGCAAGACTTTTCGGTCGATACATGAACTTGAAAATTCAGGAAGCTTTGGCGCTTTCATCCAATCCCACTTTCGCTTTCCTGCGAATCTCACGATTTTCACATTTGTTGGTTTGGTACCATCGCCCATGCAAGTGTGCTCCCCAGAGCTGAGCCAGTGGCCAGCTGTTTTTCTTTTTGCGACTGCTGCAGCAAATCAAGACAAAACGACCCTCAAGTTCAAAGATAATGTTCAAGTTGCCAGGTTTACTTGTGTGTTCTCGCCTGAATTGGCTCGACATTCTCCAGGGTCAGGAGCCTTTCCATAAATTTGGTGGTAACATGAGCATCAATATTTATGAAACGGACCAGAGCACAAGGGTCTTCCAATCCAACGGCTGAAAGAGACGCGAGCGACAAATTGTGAATCCAACCTGTGTGCAGGTACTGTCAGTCTTTGCAAAACACTTCCACATGTTAACAAATGCAAAGAACTTGATTTCGTACCAAGTGTATGCTCAGAGCCACAACAAAACAGACGCACCTTTGCTGTTTGTACAAGAAACCTGCAAGTGACAAGAAACAACAGGAAAAAAGTGATGTTGATCAGATTCGTAAACCGGAAAGAAATTTCAAAACTAAAAACACGAATTTTTCCACTGACATGCGCACCTTTGACACTGGAGTGTCACGACATAACTGGAGAGCAAAAAAAAATTATGATTCTTACACAGCTCTCGAGAGCTGGGACAACAATGGCCAAGCGCTCAGGAGCTCTATCTGTGGTCACGAAAGCCACATGACTCGTATCACAACACAGCTCTCAGGATGCAGGTACTAGCGTCATTTTGACCTCAAATGATGCCCCCAACACCTTGCAACTAACACAGCAGAATTTTGATCCGACGCACATAGCCTCTGAAGGTGTACCAACCATGTGTTTGTCAGGAGTGTCACATCACGACTCTGGACTGACAACAGGGTTTCCCAAGGATTTTACACACAAAGACGAGCTGAGGTCTTGCAGAAATTTTCCTTGCAGTAAAAGATAAGTTGTTTCACCTCCGTTCTGGTCAGTGGAACGATCTCACTGTGTTCGTTGTAAGATTTTTAACAACCAAACAACTTGATTTTCATCCACGGCTCGTGTACGAGAAAAATACCCAAAAACTCAAGTTATTTATCCCACAATGCACAAACACGACGAGCGGCAATTGTCTTTGCGGGTATTGACGATGCGTTGTTGCCCCAACACAGTCGTGGTAGCCGCTGCAGAAAAAGGCCAGGAAAAATTATTGACAAAACTTGGCCAAGTTTGAAGGCAAGTGCCAATTGCAAGGATCTTGCTCTTCAAAACGTGTTTTTCCCTGAACTGGTGGTCATAGTGTGACTCATCTTTGTTTGACACACATGAAAAACTCAGTTGTTATCAAAACATCAGAAGGAGTAGGAAACTTCTGAACATTTCTTCGCACAAAAGAAATTCTCACTTCAAGTTCGAATCGTGGTGAACTTGAACAGTTTCTTGGTGACTTGAACTGTGATATCCCGGTTACACTTTGGAGTAACCGAAACAAGCAACTGCTCTGCACCTGTACGCATAACAGCTGAGGGTCAGGTTCTGTGTCCAAATATAGGGTTAATTTACTTGTGTGTTTGTTGTGTTTTGGGTCTTAAACAATGCCAAAGAACTACAAATGACCTGGTGAAATTTTTTGAACTTTTAGTACCAACAGTTCAAAATGGTGGGTTCACATTTTTTGGACTGGGTTTCTGTTTCATCCTGGTCTTAAAAGTGTATTGGTCAAGGGTGCACAATGATGATTTTCATCATATCAAAGGGGGCTTTCGGTCAAATGAGCATTTTGTGTCCAAGATAAAATTTTTCACTGGTTTTCAGGTGGCTGAATTTGAAAGTTTGGTTTTGGGGAGTTTGGGATCAATAACTCACTCCTGTTTAAGTGTTCACAAAAGAAAATATATGTGTGCTACTTTTTGGGGGTCAGGTGGGATGGACTTTATTCAGTTTTGTGTTCTGCTCTCGTAAAGCAAGACAGAATCAAGTCATTTGTGTGTGTGAGGAGTTTTGGCTTGGGAGCAAAAAAGTACCAAAATCAGTGGCCTGACTCAAAACAATAATATCCTTAATTGTCTCTTGCTGCTGATATATATGATAAAGCTGTTGGTGTATTTGATGGGTCATTTGAGTTTCACAATGCATTTTAGTGGTGCAGGGTGAGATGCTATACGCGAGGTCTCTGTGCAATTTGATGGTCAACAAGATGTTAACTGCATTCACGAAGAACCAAAGGAATCGGCAAAACAAAATTCATGGAAGCTGGATGTGATCCGCAGAAATTCTACCAGTTGTCCTGGGCCAGCACCATTCACCACCAATAACCCCTGTATTGGGGGGTGATGACGGAGTGAGGGCAGGACAGAGGGACGTCTTCACCGACTTGGCACAAAAACCAAAAAAAAAAAAATTTTGGCACTACCACCAAGTGCTCTTCCCAGAGGGACTTCTCACAATCATCGCGAGGCCAGAGGTCAATTTTTCTCTGTGAAAAACGTCTTCAGATTGATCTGGGTTGAGTGTAATTCAGAAACAATGTTCATACAGCCGAAGATCAGCAGACCTTGTGATGCCTGTCTGTTAGCAATCACCTCTGCGTGACAATATCAGAACGTAAACAAGTGATATTTTCTTACCGTCCAATTTGATCATTTCGTGATCCTTCTCGTGCTTTGTATCCATGACTTCAGTTCAGGCGTGTGCACTTCCAGAACAACATTGTGTGAAAAATGTTGCCAAAAAGCACAGTTTCAATCACGAGTTATCACACCAAATCTGCTGTACAATTTTTGTGTGTGAGGGCACGCAACACAGTCGTCGCATGAGTATTGCATCCCTATGCCGATAACATATTAATAAGCGACTGTGACCTCAGTCACGGGTCAGGAAAAATGGTGCAGTACCCTATTTAGTCAGCAATTAGTTTTCCACAAACAGGCAACATGGGATGTGTCTGCTAAAGAGTACAAATCCGTTGTCGGAGAGATGTTGCCCGGTTGGTATTCCTGTCATGTTGCTAACTGAGCAACAGGTACACTAGACATGCAGCGACACTGTTCCTTCATCATCAAACACGTACAACTTCTCATCCACCTATTTTCCTGTGTTGTCAATGTGTCGCTGCGTCGCGTTGAAACGCCTGAGCCTTGGGTCAATTGCCGTTGAATTCTCCCCCATTTGTGGCTGAAAAGGCCACTTATCGCTTCTTGTGCAGCGGAAGTGCAGCGCAGCTCACAATGTTTGTTGCTCTGTCCTCACAAATTGCAAGACATTCACACACACACACACACACACAAACTGAGCTCCATGATCCCTGACGGCAATAGAAGAGCAGAGAGCTTCACATCCTTTGCTTTTGCCCCTCACACTTGCATACATTTTGACTGGCACCAACCACACAGAACTTTTTTGTACTTCCCTTGATGAAGGCACACACCGGAGTGGTCGCGGCACGTTAGCTTGCTACATGCACCTGCCCATGCGTTTACGTACAGAGCGAGTGCACCTGATCTCAGCTAAGTGAAATGGATTGTCTACCTCATCAACTTTTGTTTCAGGATGGGAGAGAGAAAGCTTTCCAAGGCCTTCCCGTCAAAGTGCATCGATGCTCCCACAGTGACATTAGTGAAATATGAAGGCTAACAGTTCATTCCGAGCCTTGATTTGCATAAGTACACCCAGAAAACTAAACGCTGGCCTTCATGATTAATTCATGATCCATTTTCTGGATCTGTATTGCCTTTGTGGAATCATATTTCTTGCAGACTGGTTGAAAACGCCACGTACTCGGGCAGTCGCCAAGGAGAGAAAGTGTCCTGACACAGTTGGCCACTGCGCACTGGGCTGAAAAAAAGCCATCTTCATCTTTCTTTCATGTTTCGCAGTCGTTGACAACCCAACACAGACACACTTGTCTCAAACTTCTCACCATACATGGAATTTCTGCTGTCGTTCTGTGCGAAGAGTTGCCAGCACGGAAAAACGAGCGCGTTTCTTGTGGTGCCCCTCCCGAACGAGCCAAGTTCTCGTGTTGCCTTGTGCAAGTGAGATTTTGTGCAGGATCCCTCAAACTTAAGGCTTTTGGGAAAGGGCGGGGTATGCGTTTTCTTCCGCTTACAGATTCTTCACTGAATAGATCCCACTTTGCCAACGTCCCTTCAACTGCAAATCCTCACCAGTGGTTTCCTGCATGACCAAGAGGCTGGGCTTTACGTCAATGCTTGACCCTCGTGCCTCACGATCTGTATCCCGTGCTCCTTTCCAGACTCATATCGTTCAACCTTCTGGCTGCACACCCTCGCATTTCCAAGGCGTCCGAAAACTACAACCCACGAAGGATTCTGGAACACACTCCTCTTTCGCGAGTCAGTTGATTCACACTTAGCAGTCTCAAGTTGTGGATTGATTGAGGATATCGAGAATTTCAACACTGTGATGCAGATGCACCCCTCCCTGATGACACAAAGCAAAAGAAGTGATGTTTCTCAGCAAAAAGGACGGAAAAGAGGGGAGAGGTGGCGAGTCAAGGCCAATAGAGTCTCAAGCTGAGATTTTCCTTCCAGGGGTACCTGCAATTCAAAATACCTGTTGCAGACAAAAGAGCCATTCTTTTGTGTGGTACACAGTCTGCTCTGTTTGTGTCTGTGGCCAACCCCAAAACATTCCGTTTTGTGTTTCAGTAGTGCTGAGTTTTCCCATTTTTGCAACGAATTGTTTCCTATCGCAACCCAGGTTGCTGTTGCCAAGCTTCCGTTGAGGCAATATAGAAATCAACCTCGCACCGATGCAAATATCATCGGACAGGTCTTTTGAAACTTTCAGGGTACGATATGCTTTGCCAAAATATATGCTCTGCGGAGTGCGGTTGCCACATACCAACCACGCAACAGTCAGTTTCATCAAATAAATTCATCTGTTTGCGCCTGATGGTCACACTTGGGCAACTTGGTCAGGGTTCAGTTGTTCACAATGAAGATGCCTGAACTGTGCAGTGCAAACGAGATTCAAAATGTTTTGCAGAGCGCCAGCTCAGGAACCACAGGTGTGCTGGGAAAAAGACTTTCTCTCAGGCATGTTAGTGTCAACCACCTGAATGTTTTGAACACACTGGCTACTCTACGCAGCGATCCGAATCAATTCATTTCAACTGGAGGGAGCCAAATGGTGTGGGTTTCCTTCCAAAAGTTTTTTTGTTTGTCCAGGTCTGCACTGGGTGGGGGCGGGGGTGAATTTGCTCCTGCTCCTCTGTGACTGAAAATGTGGGTGCATGAACCCCGCAATCAACAGCGACTCTCGCTATACACGGCCCACACAATGTGATTTCTTACTTTTGAATGATCCCTGTCATCCATGTGTTTTTCCAGAGCGATCGGTCTGGATGTTTGTTGATTGGGTCAAATTTTCACATGCAGATATTTGGACCTCAGAGGAGTGTCCTTGGTTTTCACTGACCTTCAGTCAGAGATCTATCTCAAGTGAGATCCAAGTGATCTCACTGACCTGATGAAGTTGTGACATCTCAGTCGAGACAGCTATTTTTATGGTTGTGACATCCTTAATGTTTACCATAATCTTTTGCAATTTTTGTTGGAATCAGTCAGATTCATATTCTTAAATGGGTTTGTTGTTGAATCCTGCTTTACACACAGAAGCTGACAATGAGAATCTCATATATTTTTGAGCCATCTTGTTCTGTGAGCCAGCTTTTGACGACCTTTTCCCACAAGTATGTAACAATAATTTGAAATACTTTGATATCCATAATTATTGCTTTGTTCCTGTACTTTCTCTGCACTAAATTTTGGGTTGAAAAAATGAACTATTCAGCAACACCGCACACCAATTGATCAGGAACTTAAATTTCCTACCTCGTAGTACCTTTATAGATACCTACTCCTTCCTCCACAGGTCAACCTCAGATTTTGGGCACAGACAGGTTTACCGTGCCGTAAATACATTTTAATAGCAGTGAGGATGCCAAAGCACGACCCCCAAATTGTACTAACTTCTCTGACATCCATAAAATGCACATTCAGCATGATATTGAATTGTGTAACAACTGAGCTCATTGCTGGCAATTCATGAGCCACATGCACCTCTTTTTTTTTTTTGCAAAATCCATTTTTGGAAAATTTGCAAATTATTTATGAACAAAGAAATCGCAAGACAAACGTCCTCGAGGGACCAACCAAAGAGATGTAGGTTGAGTTTTAAATCAGCAAAGCCCCATTGAGAAAGCATTGACCAGCAGAAATCCACTGCAGGTTTGTATTCAGTGTGGACCCGTGCAGCTCTTCGACATCAACGTTGACCCGCGATCGTCATCAAGTGCAAACACTGCGGTCAGGCACGAAGCTGAGTTCCACAGTCTTTGATCAGTGAACTCAGTACCGAAAACGAAAACTGAGATTTTGTCATTGGACCGAATCGTGCGAGCAGATGTTCTGCAGATGGTTGCAGCTGCAGAGTTGTACTTACCTGGTCCTGGCAGGAAGGACACATCGGCTTCCATCTCATTGTCCGACATCGCCACCTCTGTCCCTGGCCAGCCCAGGCTACGCCATATAAACAAGGCTTTCAAAGCGTGTCGACTGTTGGCATCAGGGCCCCGGAGTCCTCAAAACGCACCGGGATTCACAACATTTTGCCAGCGCTGATCATCTGCACAACTGCAGCTGCAGCCATGTTTCTTTCGGGTGACAACAAACCCGCAATGCTGCCCTCTTCAGCTTATGGGAGTCGGTCCTTGTTTGGAATGATGCCTTTTGTGCACATGTGCATCTCCATCTTCGCACGTCCCGTTTGTGAGTGGAGGACCGTTGTGTGGAAATTATCATCGACTAAAAATATTCTGTTGCAAATTGAAATTCACTGAGGGATAGTTTTAAGGGTGCACCCAAACAGAAACGGTCCCTCTGATTCAATGAACTGCCCAAATCAAGTCTTTGAGCGAGCTCGTTCAAATGTAGGGTGAAACACTTCGTGAGATTCAAAAGACTGGAGTTGATGAGTGAAATTCGAGGCAAGTCAGTGTGCGCATCACGACATTTCTACGAGGCAATCAATCGCATTCAGAATGTTGCGTTTTGCTGCTGATGTGCTCCGACACCTCAAGTCGTTTTATCACCGAAAATTTCGCGCTTCATTGACAATATGAAGTTAGAAATCAGAATCCTGACGTTTACTGGAAGGACAAAGCTGGACTCCACGTCGGCGTGCTTTTCTTGACGGTTTTTTTTTCTCAGATCAACTCAACAAAGTTTTGAACAACACGCGCCTGTGCATCGTCATCACCAGCGTCTCCAACATGTGATCTTCACAATTTTTGTGCGATTCACTTGCAGAACGTTCTTTTTTTTCAAGTTCTGGGAAATGAGAAACGAGCGCAGTTTTCCGGTAAAATTCATTTTGGGTATGACGGTAATTTATCCGTCAAAGAATAAAACGTAAAAATGAAGCTAAAGCCTGTGTTGTTGCAGTCTTTGTTGCAGTCAGAGATGTAGTTTCAAACCTTCTGGTTGGGAAGCATCTGAGTGCAAAATTAAAGTGATTCACAAACTCACCCAAATTGGCTTCGCTGGCGTTGTCACTGAAGGATTGGTATCTGGGCATCATTCACTGCTTCTTGGTCACAGAAAGAAAACTGAACCTGCCTGAGACATCCTCACTTCCTGCGCCTGACAAGTACGTTCACGACAGCTGCTTCTGTGTCACGATTTAATTTTCATTGCAAACTGGGAAAATCTGAAAGACATTTCAAAGAAATTTCTATTTTCTGATTTTCTGGCATGAATGGCCTGTCTGTTCACCTTGTTTGGTGTCGAGCCGACGAATGTTTTGCAGATCTCCGGATCAAACTGCGCGCACAATCTTCTCGTCCACTACGGAATCTCCTTTCATCCGAGGCGAATGCGAACTTCAGACGGGGTGTCGACGATGACCTGCTCGCCTTCAGATCCGTTCCTTGGTCAGGAGTTAATTTAGTGACCTCAATATCCTGACTCGTACTCTCCCGAGGAATCTGCGCGTAAGCCTTGGATCACTGCTTCCATTCCTCTTTGTTTCACATTTTGTTTTTGTAATGAAGAGAAATCCAGTTCTCCAATGTTTTGAAAATTTTGACTCGTCAACCAGAAAGAAGTTTGTTTTTGTTGGCAAGGACAGAAGGCAAATCTTTCGGTCAAGAACAGCTTCTTCTTTTTTTTTTTTTGATGTCATGTGCTGACCAGACATCGGGTATTGACGGGGAACAAACAGAACATTCGTTGCAAAATGATCTTTTTATTCAAATGACATGTCCAACAAACAAGCACGATTTTTCTGACTAGCATTACACAGCAACAGCATTGGGGGCATTTACTTTTGCACAAAATTTGATCCACAAAGTGACGCAAACCTTAAAACAGCTCTGGTTCTTGAGACAGATCTTTCTGCGTCTTCAAGTGTGGCAGCCATTCAAATATGATCTGGTGTGAACCCTATCCTCAATTGAGCGAGCAAGAAAAAGAAACAAGTTTAAGGTTCGCAGCTGACCTCATACAGACACTCCAACATATGTTTGCCAAACTGACCTCTTCTCCTTCCTGCCTTGGCCAGTTGCTTTGTTTTTATAAATACGCTCTGTTGCTGAGAATCATGACGTTCGCAAACGACGCAAATCACTTGAACCATTCAGTCGCTTTGACGGCAAAATTTGGCGCAACAACCACTGTTTCTGTTTTCAAAAAGCATCACCAATCCAGGACTGCACAAAACGAACACTACCACTAATTTTGGCAAATAAAGATTGTCAGTGAAAGTCACGTTCACAAAACAAAGGCACGACTGCAAGCAAAAGCAAGGAAAACGAAAAAGAAAGACAAAAACACGCACGCACAACGACAGACAGACAGACAGACACACACACACACACACACACACACACACATACACACACAGAATTGAATACGCTTGACGCACGCAACGACGCAACGCAACAGAAACCGCCACAGCTGTTCACCGGAACCACACGACTCATCTCCGCTCACTGCGTTCAGTAGATGAACACTCTGCAAAGCACAATAGAATCGAATTTCATAATCAACTTCTTTTCTGTTGGCGTCTTGTTCTGCCCACCTGGTAAAAAACATGAAACCGGAAGACAATGACAATTGGTTGAGAGAATCACACTTACTTCTCAGAACTGTTGGTTGGACTTCCAAATTCTGACACGGGTGAAGCAGTGGTACTTGTTTCATTTCTGCAAAAACAATGCACTGTACTCTGTATCCGGATCTGTGAACACCTTGTTTTCTGGTCAACTGCAAACCAGTCCAACAGAATCGGAATGACAAAGCTCACCCGGATGACTCCACCCTTCCCCGAAGAATTGTGTTCATGTTGTCGTAAACAACGGCGGGCATCCCCACATTGTCTTGGGGTGCGTCATTCAGCAACCTGCGAACATGTCATCAAAAACAAGTCAGCTGCGCATTGCTTGTTATTTGGTCAACATCCGAGTCCCTGTCTTTGCCTGCCCACCTCAGATCCTTGAGGGTCTCGATGATGTCCTTCTTCGGAGACGGCGCCTCGGCCTCTTTGGCCTTCCTGTTGCGGCGGATGTTGGTGATGAGCATGTAGAGGGCGCAGACCAGGATGCCCAGCACGATGGCGGTCGCGGCTGAGCTGATGATGATGATGAGAACCTGCGGGCTGTTGTCCGACTTCTTGTCTTCTGCAAATATGGGGCAATACGACGGGATTTTTCACATGACGCGTGTGGACAATCAACGACAGGGAAAGAAAAAGGGCAGCTGTTTATTTCAGGCATGCATCTCCTGACATTGTTGTGGTGTATGCTATGAACCGAAGGTTCTGTATGAGAAAGATATCGAACTTGTTCGATGAGTTTGGATAGATCTGCAGCCGCGGCTCAGAGCAGGCAGTGAAAATGGAAAAAAAAATCACTTCAAAGACAAAAGGTTTGGAAACCAGTCACTTCGCGAGCGCAGAATGTATTGTTTGATTTCATGCAAAAAGAATTACGCAACCAGTTCACAAACCCAGGCAGAATGGTGTCATGTCGGACCAGTATGACCCTGGAAGACACTCGAGCACCATGGCGCCCCTCCTGTACGTGTAGCCCTCTGAACATTGCAGAGACACGACCGTCCCCACTTCTCTCGAGCTCGTGTTGGCAATCAGGTGCTCCTTCAGCATGAGAGGAGGGCATGTTGCTGAAAGCATACAAATTATTTCAGGAAAAAGTTTCGGAATTGGCAAGGTGGCCGAGGCTTTTCACCTGCATGGCACACTGCGCTGTTGAATGCTCTTCAGATCATATGCAGATTCGGCTCCACAGGTATCCGCGAGGTACGTATCTGAGCCGCCTGTCCACTGCTGTGTTATAAATGCAAGACTCGGTCTGAGGAGACAGGGCGCGTGGGAACATTTTTCAGGATAGAAACTCAACAAGAATTTGGCTACATCTTTCGTTTTTTGTTGCGCCACAAGAAAAAACCTTGCTGGGTACATCAATTCGAAGAAGCAGGAAAGGCTGCATGCAAACAATGCCAGATCGGTTCTCGTGTCATTGGGTACTCGCGACTGTCTTCTGCAAGTCGGGATTTGTCAGTGCCCAACTCATTACAAAAAGTTTTTTATGTTTCATGTTGCTCATGTGAAAGGGTTGTTGGTGGACTTGGGTCAAAAGAGTTTTGGAAATTCTGTTGTGTGTGTTGGAGAGATCATTTTCATGTCTGTACCGAAAGGCAACCTGAAGAAACGACGCGAACGAGCAACCCGAATTGTTCAAAGCACGCGAGGCCCATGAGCCTTTTTCTTTCATTGTGAAACGGTGCAGAATTCATAACGTAGAAAAGCCCTGATAATTTTCCTGCGCCTTCCTGTGTTGGTCTTATGTTCCAAAGAAATGGAAACACCTCCTGTGCATCAAATCGAACTGGTTTAGTGATCTCAAGGAGATGCATCAGCAATTTTTAAAATTACAATCTCCCACACTTACAGGTAATCAAAACTGAAAACCGTGAGCTATGGTTCATAGTTTCTCTGCCACACCTGGGAAAAGCTCACTGACAACATTCTCGCACTCGTACAGTTTCTCACGCTCGATTATTTTGGATGCAAAGGCTATTTTTCAGTCTTCTCCAAAAAAAAAAGCTTGACTCTGCACAGAGCTGACTTTGTTCTCCTGAGGTGTTCTTCATGTGTGTCTGATGCTGATGTGGACTCAGCTTTCACAATCAGGTTCCTTTGGTGCAAGGACAACATGTCTTTGCCCAGGGGTGCATGAGTTTTGCAATTGTGTCTTTGCCAATTCATTCTGACGCAAACTAGTTCAACAGCCGAGTCGTCACAAGGGCGACTTTCATCAACTTGTCCCAGACCCAAGACCTGCTGGAATCTCTTTTCGACCCTTTATGCGTTTGCTCAAAAATCAAATGTTTAAATGAAGGATACACATTCATGTGCCATACTCCTCGTGCCACGAACACATTCAAACAAATTCAAACACATGTCCGATCCAGCGTCAAGACAATGGCTTTCCTTGAACTCGCTGATGCTGGCCAGAGTTTTGTTCACTCCGGAAATCATTATCATTACACAGCTTTTGGTGTCCGAATCCTGCGCCTCAGAGGGAAGTGACTCAGAAAAGGAGTTCCTCATCAAACTGAATTTGCACCTGTTTGACAACTTACAGACACTTGGTTACTGTTCCGCTAGAACCAAGTTGACTGGTGTGCTGGTGATACTGAATGAGTGCCAACACGGGCCGCACTCCTCCAGACCTTTTTCCACGGTCTCTTGTACAGTCATTGATGCTGGTTCCAAAATAGTGCAAACAAACCTGCTCTGCTAGTGGAAAGTACTCAAGCGTACAGAAACGACACCTGAAGGAGCGTCGCTTCGCTCCCTGAAAAAGTCGTCACAGAAAAAGCAACCGGTGTGGTTCTCTGACTTCATGTTCAAGTGACCAGTTGCCCCAGTCAGTTTGTGGGACTTTTCGAAGATAACCGCTGAAAACCCTTTTCATGATTGTTGTTGCGAAATTATTGAAATACAGTTCCCTACCTTCGCTTGTGCTGGCATTCATTTCGAGTGCTTTCCAATTTGGCTATAGTCACCAAGACCTGATTGCCAGATCGTCAAAGTCTCAAGCAGTTGGGTAAGTTCACACGTTTAATCTTTCTTGGTCCACATGGCATCTGCATTGGAGGATCCTTCATCTGTCCACGATTTTAAAACAAATTTGAATGTTCCGCCACTCTCCGCCACTCTCTTTTCATGCAAGAGGCACAAAACCAGATAGACTCTACAAAGCACTGTACAAATCGTCAACAAATGTGTGTCGCCTCTTCAACAACGAAACACAGGTGGGTAATATTTTACCCTTGGTTTCTTAGTGAGCTAAAGACATCACCGGCGGTGACACAATGCGGGCACGGTGAGAGCACTGATTAACACAGGGAACACTTGAGGTAGTGGAACACTTGAGGTGGTGGAGCCAATCATTTTTCAGTGGGCTCCAATGCTGGCCCGCTCAGGGGTGAAACTGGAATGTTTGGTTGGTATTCTGTCTCAGAGATTCCAGCAGATTCTTTGAATGCAGGGACCAAAGCACACATCACCCCCCAAATGTCAAAATAAAATACCACAGTCGAATTTAATGTTTCTATTCTTTTGTCAAGAATACCTTGGGATCACGGCATAACAAATAGCAGTACTTTATCCTGAGCAAAGACAGGTTTCGTCTTTCCACCTTTTTAAAACCTTTCATTGAAAGTCATTCCCAAAGAAACACAATCTGCGGAGATGAGCGCGCCGATCCTTCGCGCTGACGATCCGCGACGTCTGTCCGCTGCCAGACCTTTGTCTGGCGAAGTTCGCAACTTCGCACCAGGACATCAGATTCCTTCGCCAAAGAGCAACTTGACTGCAGACTCGCTTTGGCTTAATTTATTATTATTTTTGCAGCATTGTGTGAATTCTGAATACGTATGGAGACAGGGCGGTTGCAATGCTGCACAGAATGTGGTGTTTTACTCGTGCAAGCCAACCTTCACAGGTGTAAGAAGCACACCAGAGTTTTGCAAAAATATTTCCGTTTCGCATGCCGAAGCGTTCGGTTCCCATTCATGACGTACTGATCACAGCTTCGCTCCCTTGTGTGGAGATTTTGGATACAATTGGCACCCAAATGGCGACACAAGTACTTTAACATTTGATAAACAAAAGAATCTAAAGACAGAAAGAAATGTGTGATTCACCTGAAGCAATTTGTTTCTCGCACAAAGAACTGTCGGCAACCTCATTGAATGGCGTGCTTGCTTTCTCAAGTGTACATCATTTTCCTTCAGAGAAAGACCAAAGGTTTCCCCGCACCTCCGTAACTTGCACGTGGAGCGCCGGTCTGGGAACATCGTTTGGTTGAACTGGTGCAAGACTGGGGATATGCATTTGCACAAAAACACACACGAACTGGCTCCACGAGAAGATGACATTTTTTGTCTGAATTGAGCAGTCCACGCAGTTTCCATTTCCTTGGTTCTCGATACACGATTTAAACTGCGGGCGTGGTCGGTCCGAGATATGGACGCAGAATCAACACAATGACTGACCAGCCTGTCAAAAATATATATAGTGAATGCTACACTTACTGTTTGACATAGTACGGAGGGAGTGAAGCCAAGCAGATCGCAATAAAGTTGGCCTGAAAGGCAATCGTAGTCGCAACAATTCTAGCAGAGCATCTTCTCTCTTTCGAAGCCAACCTTGATATGTAGTGAAGTGTCTCGAGGTTTCCACTCGGACCCACATTCAGTTCACAGCTGTGGATTGCCTGAATGACAGGTCTGCCAAGCTTTCTGTGTCAATCACCAAATAAGAGCGTTTTGTCACATAAATCCAAGGTTTGTACGAACCTGCCACATGTCCTGACAAGGAAGCATTACGCTTCGCTGTCTCAGGCTTGCATGGCCCAGACAGAAAACCTGGTCATTGAGATGTAGATCCAAACACTCGACACACACAGGCATATTCGTTTGCTTCGAAAGTAATTGTATCAGTACAGGAATTGTCAGTCATGCCTCACTCCAAAACACACACGAACTTCCCTCACCATCAAGAACAGCACCGAAATGTCGGTCTGCATGTTTTCTCATGCAGCCAAGCACGCCGAGTGTAATGAACTTCAAAAGGCAGAGAATAGCTAAATGGATTGCCTGTGTAAATGAGCGCCAGGTCACTGAAACCTGATGTTTGCATAAACCACTCGTTTATATGACGTGATCTGAATAAAAACTCCCGTCTGTCACTTGTCCTGACAAATTTGAACATTGCTTCTCAGAAATGCAGGTTGGTGGCATGCATGCAAGCGTGCAGGCAGGAAAGTCGCCAGATGACAGAAATGGATGAGACAGAAAGCTGCATTCGCCCATGGGTCACTCAATAATACACGAGTAAAAATCCTGCACGTGAAGCTCCTGGTTGTTGTGAACGCTCGTTTGTGTGGTGACTTCCTGCGACAGACGAGACGAAGTGACCGAAAATACCATCACAACTCCGGTTGGCAATCCAAAAAGGATTCAGTGTGCTTTTGTTCTTGGCCGATTTTCGGACAGTATTGTTTTCACCTCAGTCGGTTTTTTTGTTTGTTTGTTTGTGTTTTTGTGATTTTCTTTGTTTGCCCTAACCTTTGAATACTTGCCTCAATACTTACCCAATTTTGCAGGTGAGGTCCATGGGTGAATTGTGCCAATGAGTTATATTTTGGTATATGTAAGTCATATGGTATGACTGCCATCTTGGATTGGACAGAAAACATATTTTGGGCCATCCTGGGCTAATTTCTTGATGAAAGTTTACCATTTCAGAGCATGTTGGAAGGGAACAAAAGGCCTTCAAAATGTGTTGCGATTTTGCCTTTGGGATGTTTCAATCGGCCAATATTGACTTGCGGGCACCTCAAGTTAGGTCTTTTTTTCTCAATACAAATTCTTACAAGTGCACTCATAACCCGTGCATTCACACTGTTTTTCAATTGACCATGTGGATGAAATTTGATGCGATGGCAAGGTAACAATGATTTTTTGAAAGGGTTTTAGTCGAATCTGCTTGTTCTTGGCAGTTAAAAATTCAGTTTTCAGTGTTGAAGAAAAACAATCGCAATTTCCTTGCAGTTTTATATTTGATTTTAGCGGTACTCTTTATCTTGGTTATAGAAATTGTCTTCTTTGTTATAAATTCGACAGTGCGTTCTTGTTGCGGAATGTTTTTCTCAAAATCCTTTTCCTTTGATTTTCACAAAATGTTCAAAAAGTTCCAACAATTCTGCAGGTTGTCTTAACCAAAAGAAATCAAAGTCATTTCCAATTTTCGCAATCTTCCACAGTTGAGCTCTATTCACTGCCATGCATGTGAAGGAGGTCGGTTGATGCTTCCCTTGTTGGATCCTTGTGTCGAAGGGAAGAGGGAAGGCACGTGGTATGGGTTCGAAGTTTGGTGCATTCTCAGCGGGCTGGAGGTCATGGTCCAATACGGTGCTCCATGCTCGTGAAGCCGGCTGAGAAAAAAAGACGAAAAAACACGTGAAGAGAAGGATTGCAAACAAGAACGCATTCTTTCTTGCTTTCAGTCCTTGTCCTCATGTACCATTGCGTGTCTTGGTCTTCAAAACTGCGATAGAAACCACGACATGCACAAAACGCACGCCGATTGAAACAAATTCAGTTGACCAGATTGGTGCAAATTTGAAAGAGACCAAACGGAACGTTGCACATGCCATTCTAAATTGGTATACCACTGTGTGTTGTTAAGGTACGGGTTTTCTTTTGTTTCCTGCGTCCGTTATCCATCAGTAATTGCACGACCGACAACATAGTCAAGTCTTTTGTTGTGGTATACGTCAAATAACGTGTGCGACGTCGTGCCTTATCATGGTCAGAATCGTCGAGACGGCTGTGCACTTGTTCAATAACTGAGATCGTTCCATAACTGCCTGTGAAACATCTCGTGTTCGTTCTATATCTATTACGTCAGAATCAGGGTTTGTGCAAGACACGTCAGATCGCCAGGTGTAGAACCAGGATTTGCTTGAGGTGGCGGGCGATTCCAGCTGCAGATGTTGGGCATGTAAACGTGGAGGGAGAATATGTTTCTGTGCCGTAAAATGACAGTGCGCTATCTTTTGTTTCTTGTTGTTTGTTGCTTTGTTTTGCATTGTCCTTTTTTTTTGGAAAATTTGGGGTAGTCTCATAGCCACTGGTATGTGCCCCAAACACAAACGTTGTGAACACCCTCCCACGGGAGAACTTACGTCGAGTTCGTTGTTTTCGAGTTCCGGGCGCGGACGAAGCACAGGATGGCGACGACGATCATGACAAGGACAACGGCTGCTGCCGACAGGCTCGTCGACAGGACGATCGTCTGCTTCACTTCATCATCGTCTTCGTTCATTGGAGCCGTCTCCACCTCGACTATTGTGACGCGCAGAGCCTGAAAGACCGTTGAGGATTCTTTCCTGTGCTCCCTGATTCGTGCGTTGGTGTACAACTAGTAGGTTGGTGCACAGAAGTGAAGAGACTTTCCTGGTACATCAACGGTTCTTTTCGACGACAACAAAAGTATCAAGGTCACGAAAAGAACGTTTCGTCTTGAAGCGCGTACGCACCTCCTCGATTTTCTGTCTGTTCTCCTGCACAACCTGTATCAGAAGATCCTGAGGCACGTAAATGCTGTTCGTATCTCTCTTGTGGCGGCGCCGTTCACTGGACGAATCCGCGGAGTCGCTCTCGTCGGACAGGTCGGACTCCGAGTCGCTCGATCCTCCGCGGCCGGGGCTGCGCTCGGGTGCGTCGTGCTGACCTCCGCTGGTGCCGTCGTCTGCGCAGTAGTACTGCAGCAGTTCCTCTGTCACCTTAGCAACCACCTTGACTCTGAGCAAAACAAAAGCAATTGGTTGAAATGCCTTCAAGTTCACAGGAACGCACGCGCTAAGTCAACAACAAGGCCCACACGCTCAAATTCCGCGAGTGGGAAAAGATACACCACCTCGCTGATGTGGTAGGTACAATTTCTGAGGTGAATTTCCTTTTGCCAGATTTGGCTGTTTCATGTGTTGGGGTTGGTGTGAGCAAGAAGACGTTCCGCAGTCTCCGGTCAATGTTTTGAAAACTCACCGGACCGTGTTTCTTCGTCCACGGAGAAGCCGTCTGAGAAGAATATCCTTGGTTCTGGTAATTGCCATGCTTGTCCCATTAAACTTTCTGGAACGTGTTCACATGCAGGCGGTTCACTTTATGTTTTGTTGTGCACTGTAAAAAGCGCAAATTTTCATCAAGCAAGATAAAACTCACCTCCTCCCGCGTCCTGTCATTCTGCAGCAGTCCACCCGTTTCTTGGAGCATTGAGCATTTATCAGACGTGCCAAAGCCTCCCTCAATCGGTCCAGATCACCCGAGAGAAACTGGCCAAAAATTCAAGACACCAGTAAAGTAGCTGGTCCAAGATAATTCGGCTCACCTCATTTTAGACAAGAACGAAAAAGTGAGTGTTCCTACATCAACGACGTTTCGGATGAGAAGAAAAGCGACACCGCGGCCGCGCTCCCGAGGATCGTCTGCAAAGTAACGGAGACGCTCAAGTTAAGAGCTGCACAACACAGATTCTGTGCGTCTCAATGGGTATTTTTGAGATCCAAGAGATTCTACCAGTGCAAGGCACATCGCTGCATTCTTCTGTGTCTTCGTCTTGGCCAGGGCACTTGGGAGAATTTCCTTTGCTTCTTCCCCAACCTTTGCCTCTGCGATTGTTGTTGCCATTGCCTCGGCATTCTCGTTGTCTTCTACGCACGCCGAAGTCGCACTGACGGCTGCACCGCCCCCACTGCTGCCATGTGGTCCACCCTGAAGGGGGAGTCTCTGTCGAGGTTGTGGTTGCCTCAGTGCTTTCACACCGAGGACCAGACGCTCCGCTTGGACATTGACAATCGAAATCTCTTGGGGCGACGTCGGACTGAACTGGCGACACGCAAGTTCCTTCATTTTCGCAGGGACACTCCGTCACAATCAATGACAATCGTTGGGTGGTTGTTGCACGACAGTTGTCCGTCAGCGCAACATCAACATTGATGTCGGTGTTGCTGGACGAAGGCCACGTCAAGACACCAGATGGTGAAATCTGGATGTCGAGATCCGGGGAACTGCTCAAACTGAACTGGACAGCTTGATTGTTGTTTGGAAAGTCGGGGTCGTAACCCTCTAGTTGCACCGTGAGGCTTGTGCCGTCCACCTTCTCGAACGTGTTGTCTCCGCTGTACACAGGAGCTGAGTTGTCTGCAGAAACAAACAGCAGGCTTGACTACATTGACTCACTTGAAGCGGAACAGTGTTCCGCAGACAGCGCTTGAAACTACGAGTATTCGTTGAGTTCCAATCGGCAAACAAACAAGCGTACCCAAAGAAATGGACAAAGCATTTTGGTCCAACTCAGGTCGACACTGCTGGCAGCTGTCGTCAGGATTCACCTCAAGAGCTTCGAAACACTGACCATTCACAAGACAGCTGTCAGCCTGGAATGATACAAAACAGTGGCAAAAACCTGATCGAATTGTCCACAGGGATGACGAAGTTTGTTCTGAGCACCAGCTGTTGTGTGCGGGTTGGGTCCCGGTGGTTCCCATCCACACAACCGCCGCCGTGAGCGGCACCGCGGTAAGAAGCAGCCTCAGCTCGGCCGGACTGCCGCAGTGGAGTCAAACTCAAGCGTACGCTTCAAACGTTTATTGCTCACTCCTGTCTCAAGCTGTTGCTCTCGACAGACGCAGGGTGTCGTGGGCGCGGCTTTAAATAGGCGGCGTGAGTTGCGAGTCCGGTGCACAGCTTCAGCTTCGCGCAGCTCCGCTGAAGCCGCTTCATCGGTACTCAGCACCTCGCCCGAAAGCTGGATCGCGCGCGTGGGAAGAGCCAACTCTTCCACACGACACAGCAGTGACGCTGGTGGTCCTTACCACACGAGAACAACCGTCGCCTGCTTGACAGGAGAAGCATGCCGAGTCAAAGATCGTCAAGAGCAAATTTTCACTGAACAGTGTTCCATCGTTGCTGACGGAAATCTGCTCAAATAAACAAAAACGAGTGAAGGTTCTCCTGCACCTCAGGCACATTTGAACACAACAAAACAACAAGAACAACAGCACAAGAACCTACTCTGGAAATTCTCCGCTCGCTCTTGTCCTTTTGATTTTCAGACAAGGGCCAACTCACCAGAAATCCATATCGCGCGCCTTCTCGTGAATGTACGGACGTCTCTGGAATGGGACACGTCATCTCCCACCTCGTCCTCATGCTTCCGACGACATCTTGTGTGTTTCCCAGACGCTTTTCTCCATTCGGTAGAAACTGGAATGAAAACGCGTGCAAAGACCCGGAGGAAGTAAAGTGTCAGTTCCATGCACAATGTCGCTGTATTCTGAAGGGAGGCACGCACTTCATTGAGGTAATTTCAAACTTATTGCACGTCCAGACAGACCTCAAAAAATCTGAAAAGTGCGTGCGTAGCCACCAACCTCGACATGAACCAGTCTGCAAGTCAAGCGCTCGGAATCCATGATACCGTCCACCACAAGGCTGACAACTCTGCACGGCCTCTGTCTGATATCGCAAACGCCGGTGCCAGTTGCGCGGATTCTTGTCAAACGAGGTGGTTCATTTTCCACGAGAGAACAGTCGGCTCCCATGAATCCTGGATTAAGCAGGGACAGTTGTGAACAAGTAACCAGAATGGGCCCTTTCAGATTCTTTGGTATCTTCTCCCGCAGGACTCAGACTCAGTGAATGGACCGGCTTTCACTCTGAGCACGAGTTACATGTGAAAGAGTGTGTTCCCGAGATTTTGTGAGAATTGCAAACAGGCATTTTTTTGCGTTGGTACCTGCATTACACTGACAGGCTCCGTTCTCACACCGTCCTTGGCCACTGCACTGAGAAGGACAAACGAAACGCCGCACTGCTTGTGCAATCACCATTGGGTCGTTTTCAGTGCCTGTCATCTCTTCAGTTCTCTCCATTGCATGGATTTTGCTCAGACACAACTCTTCCGTGAGGGTTGCAAGGGGTGCAACTGAGGCGTTCACGTTTTCGGTGATCTGCCAAGACATAAAACAGTGGGCGCGCGCTTGTCGTACTCGTGGTTTGGATGTCCATGCATGGAAGAACAGACGTGGCAAACGTAACCGACATACGAGACAATCGTACCTTTATGTCTTCCACACAGCCAGTCACTTGGACGAACAACAGGTCCCCAAACATCTTTGAACACATGTCAAAAGCTGGAGTGTTCGTGATTGCATCTCTGCACGTCTGTGTCGCCTGCTCCTCTGTTATTCCCAGTGCAGGCGTGGGCCATGAATACGTTCTGTTGGTGGGAACGCCCGGCTCGAACACGTATCTCTCGTCTGTTTGAACATCGTCAGTAGCCCTCTTCTTTCTGCCGACTCCCGGATTGGCAACCATAGTTGGGGTCACAGCAAAGACCGCATTTCCTAAACAAAGAGTTTGACACACAAAAAACCCTGAAACTTGATAAGTTGCAAAGTTCTTCAGCGAAATATGCTCTAAAAACAACAAAACCAGGATGCGCTACGTTTTGGTCGCCGTGTGCTGAAAGAACGCTTGCAACATATGCACGCAAAATGAAACGAAGAAACCTCGTAAACACCTCCTACAATTTTTGTCCTCACCTGTGTTCGGCGCTGTAGCTGAGCCGCACTCCACATCCTGCCCGCCATGAATTGTACATCTGCAGAGATCTGGCAAATCATAATCCTGAGCCTGTTCGGCAATTGGAGACTCAAACAGACTGTCTTCTGTTGGAACTTTCCAGGTGTCTGGATTGGTGATCACATGGCTTGTTGGATCGAAACCTGCCTCAGCACACAGTCCCTGCACGTCGTTCGGGGGGTCTTCGGCGATTCCATCAACGTAAACGTTCAGATATTGCAAAGTGGAATCCACCACGTAAACGCGAACGCAAACACCTGACCCCATGCAAATCTGGAAAAAAAACACCACAAAACCAAGTTGCGTCAAAACATCCGGACACCGCACAGGGAGATTTGGCTTGAGTCAGTTCAGCATCAGTAACTTTGCCTTTCAATGATATTCTTGGTGTGGCCTTTTGGTGCATAGAATCACCTTGTTGTTTTGGCATCACCTCCTACTCTTCTGATTCATACGAGTATTGTTGGGCATGTGTGTGTGTATGTGTGTGTATGTGTGTGTCCGTGTGTGTGTGTCCGTGTGTGTGTGAGTGTGTGTGTGTGCTGTCGTAGGTTTACTTTTTATCTCATGATGAGTTGGAAGGCTTGCAGCCAAAATGACAGTTTCGGCAAGCGAATTTCGCCAGGCATTACAATCAAAGGACTTTTCCCACAGACTGTACCACGCAACGACCTGTCCAATGCATTTCATTTCAATTGGGTTGTGTCACTCAGTGGATCTTTCTCGTATTCTTTGCAGCCTAGCTGGCCCTGGTCCTCCGAAAATGTACTCCTCCTTACACATAGATCAAGACAAGGTGGTGCTCCACCTGATCAGCAACGACTGATCTTTGCAGAGAAATTGCCCAAGGAATTCATGAGGCAACAAAATTCTGGGGGGGGGGGAGTTTTCTTGTGTGGCCCTTCTATTCATGTTTCTGGGGTTTTTAGTCACGGAAACGCAACTTGTATATATGGTCAGTGTGTGTCTGTCCATCACACTTCATGGAACACTCACCCATTGGGAAATTTCATGTTTGATGTAGATTTGACAAAAAATATTCAAAACAAGGCTTGGGTCAGGGACTTGCAAAATTTTCAGGCTGGAACCCCCTCCTGCAAATGTAAAAATGGACTCAGGCTCTGGAGCAAAATTTGGACAAAGCAAATTTCAGACCTTGGGACCCCCTTATGAGTGCCATTTATGCTCAGGCCAGGGCATGTGACATGGACTGGCAAAAAGCAAAGTATCATTTCAAATCTTGGATGCTGAAGAGGCAACATTCTGATTGGCTGACTATTATTTATGCACATACCAGGGCACACACACAAATGGCCTGGGAAGAAGCAAAAAGCATAAGTATCATTTCAAATCTTGGATGCTGAAGAGGCAACATCTCTCTCTGTACATTCTGATTGGCTGAGTATAAAATAATGTTCATACCAGGAGAGAAGATATACAGACTGTATGCCGCTTTCTGACCGCGCTATTCAGAAAGTGCAGTCATGCATGTCATTAATGGGCATTCTGAGCTTCTGATTGGCTCCTGCTATTGTTA
>JAAUXT010134070.1_pt1 | contig 24121 bp, 40 predicted proteins | sample 7278171 | NCBI WGS metagenome assembly JAAUXT01 (sample SAMN14350112, study PRJNA611818) | marine sediment metagenome | isolation source: surface marine sediment (1.8m) | place: French Polynesia: Moorea | collected 2018-08
AGCCATTTTGGTGCAGTGCATTCTGGTTAAGAAACCTACAGAATTGTGGGTAAAATGCAGAAATTCATAGGACGTGCGGCATGTCCGTTCCCGCCCAATATGCAAATTAAGCCCTGCCCACCTCTCCCCTCGCCTCTTCTCTCTCCTCTCGAGAAATTCCGCCTCGGTTGGTCCGATGCCTGGTGACGTCATACAACCCGCCATTTTTAAAGGTTTTTACAACTTTTCGTTTGATTATTTTTGGGTGGAAGGGCCGTTTGCAGTGTCCGAGTGCCTTCAACACCAGTAATTGCTGTACGTCTTTGAGATTGTGACAGCTGTGAGCTAGTCTGTGATGCGACGACACCTCTTTGAGTTGGTCACAGACTGTTTGATACTGTTCTTGGAAACGAACGCAGCGAGCGTCTTGCAGAATGTAACCACGCAGTGCTTGTGTAGAAAATTTCGATCTTGTGTTCAGTTGTTGTGACCAAAGACCAAACTATTGGATTCCGCTTTCTTCAGGTGAAGATGGCTGCTCCATTGGCGGCGGTGGAAGAGCTGTCGTATTCGCTGGAAGAAGAGTCGGAAAACCGTCAAACTGATAAGCCTGATGCATCACAGCAGAAACTGGGTTTCAGGACAAGTGCCAGTGATGGTAGATCCAGAGTCCAGATTTTTTCTGAGTCATCTGGGTTTTGTGTTTTTATTGCAAAAGATCTAGTTCTGTAATGTTAGTGTATCTTGCAAATTTGCAACATCGTGGGACATTCTTCAGTTGGTAAATCTGAGCACCCCTCATTCTGACCACTTTTGTGAGTTGACCGTTCCAGGCAAACAAGCAGGCTCTTGGCTCCCCGGACCTCTCATCTCACTCATTGCGCGGATGACTGTGTCCTGAAATCAGTTCAACTTATTTCAGGCAGTGCAGCTCACATAGACGGACCCTCGGACGTGTTTGTTGCAACAGACCACGACAGTCAGGCATCTTCGAGGAATCACGTCGTTCTGTTCCACATGAAGCCGCACAACAGGTCGGACGTGCAGACGTTCGTCATGCCTCCTGTGAGGACCTCCAGGTGAGAGTCCTGAGCGATTGTCTGGTGGCCAAAACTTGTGTGTGAGGGAGAGAACGCAACAGACAGGCTTTCGATGCTTTTCGTACCTTCCAGCTGCCTGAGTGGCGAAAGCAGTGGATTGTTCTGCCGGATCTGTCACGAGGGGGAGGGCAGGGAAGACCTCATCTCGCCCTGTAAATGTACAGGAACGATGGGTCTGATCCACCTGTCATGCGTCGAGAGGTGGCTCAGCCAGGCCGGCACCTCCAAATGCGAGATCTGCGGCTTCGAGTACATCACCAAGAAATCTCCGCGACCGCTCACTCACGTATGTCTGTTCACTGTTTTCAGTTGCAGTTGGCAGTTTTTTTACAGGTCCTGAACATCCAGTTGCTTTTCAATGACAAGGATCGCGATCGATTTGTGGACAGGTCCTGACCTCCTTCCCCCTCCCGACCTATCTGCTTGGCAAGGCCGTGCGCTTGCGACGCGCCCGTGTTCAAAGCTCATCTTTGTTTGCAGTGGCTGAAGTCTCCAGCCCAACCGAATGACAGGAGGAATTTTTACGGGGACCTGGCGTGCTTCATGCTGCTGACGCCGCTGGCTGCAGTCAGCACTTGGTTGTGCATCACGGGCGCCATTCACTACTCACAGTTCGAGAAGGCCAAGTGGGAAACTGCCGGCTTGATCACACTGGCCGTGTTCTTGATGCTCATCTACTGCGTTTGGTGCATGGTAAGAACCATTTCAGAGAATGTTTTGTTCGTTATATTTGAAAACCATGACTATTTGGATGGTTTGCGACAGCTTTTGACTGAAGAGAAACGATTCTCTCCTCGCACAAGCAGCCCAATTTGAAACTCAAGATCATTTCGTTTCACAAGAAAAAATCTGTTTTTCGCTCACAGGTCGCATCCAGGTATCACATGAAGGTCATTCGAGACTGGAAAATGGCGAATCAGATTGTGAGAATTATTCCTCAAAGTGAACTGCCTGACGAAAACAACAACTCTGCGACAAGGCACGAGGAAAATGTGGCCAACATCCCGATTTTTTCTAACGAGGAGACACTGACCTTTCCGAGCGCCTCGCCGTACAGACGGTTTCCCTCAGTGTCCGACTCTCCGATCGCAGCCTCGTCACCCCTACACGACAACGACCCGCTGTTCATCAACGAAACGCCCAGGGAATCGGCGTGTCGACACTGTGTTGCCCGTGGTCCGGCCAGGCGCATCTGGTTCCCGCCGGATCATCGGCAGTCGTTCGGCTTGGCGAATCAGCCGTCGACCAGCAGCAGCGCGGACAGGTACCAGCCTCGCTTCCAGGCAAACAGATGTGGATCGTTGTCCAGAGTGTCGGGCAAACGGGTCAAGTGCCAGCGCTTGCGGTCCAGCTTGTCGGAGTCTGCGGCCGTTGATGTCCCAGGACCCAGCACCACGGCGATGCCCGAAGTTCTGCAGCCCGTGAGGGAAACCTACGTGTGAAGGGGTGCACACAACAGTTCGAATGGCCCTGGTGGTGTGGCGAGGTTGTGCCACAAACGTTGCGCAGAATCAGGGCTGCTTTGGACACGCAACGAAAACTATCAGCCGGTCTCCCAGATACAAAGAGCTCTTCACTTTGATTGAAGGACAAGCGAGCAAACATGAATTTTGAGCATGTCCATGAGCAAACGCTGATCACAAAATGTGTCTGCCATGTCGACGAGCATTGATGTACAAGTGCTCAATTTCTCTCTCGCACAAAATGAGACGATACAAAAAATTTGCGTGGCCACGTGATACAAATTTTATTGTTTCCTTTCATGTTTCCATGTTTGTCTGTGATATGATTTAAATTATACGTTGTTGTTCTACGTTGTTATTCCAAAGTTTTACACCGTAGGGACGTATTTACATTGAAACTTGTTCTGCACATGTGTCGTTGCATTTCACAATTCTTGTGCTGAGAGTTCTCTTTTCCAGTTTTAATTTTGAAAAAAGACCAAAGTCACAACAGATCGTTCTCAATCTCTACAAGCTTTTTGTGCAAAAGTTCCTTGTTGGCTCTGTGCTTCATCAAGAATCGCCCATTCAAGTGAAAAACTGGAATGTCAAAGCGGTATTTGCGGTACCATTCCTTGTTTTCTTCGAGTGTGATGTCCACAGTTTCCAACTGAAACTGAAAACAACGCAGTGTGAGAGGAACTATCGAAACATTTGTCAATTGATCACAAGCTGTTTCGTGTTTTACCCGGATTAAAATCCGAAGACTGGACAAAAAGTTGGTGCGATAGTTCGTTTTTTGAGAACAGCTGGAAAGCTACCGAACAGCAAGCTCGGACAACGCCAGGGGTCCAAACCATGGGCTTGCCTTGGAACTAACCCTTTGCGACAACGGCTTGAGAGCTTCAACAGCTTCATCGCACAGGCTGCAGTCTTCCTTGGTGTAAAGTGTCAGAACTGGCAGAGGTCGACTGCTGCTGGCAACACCACTCATCGTCTTCGGCGTCGACAAGTCCGCACGCCTCGTCCATTTGAGCTGTCTGATCAAAGATCTGGGCAGCATGGCAACAACCCTGCCAAATTATCGTTGCATTGACTGCTAGTCTACATCGTACAAAGAAAAACAGATTTGCAGGCGCACTTGTGTCAAAGAATCATCTGCAGTTTTCATAACAGACGAAACATTTACACCTCTGTTGTAGGTGGAAGGTCATCTCCAGAAATTACAATAACAAAGAAAACTTACAGCAGATGGAGACTGACAGTATTAGTATAAAATTTATTTTTTGCTCCTTATCTCAGTGTCATCACATATTGAATTTGTGCCGTCAATAATGTTGTTCCACCGGTGGATCAATCACCAGAGTTATTATGAATGTTGAGCGTGCTGTTTAGTCCCACAGAAAAGCAGACGGTTCTGTGAGCGTGCGCAATCGAAGGTTTCTGCAGATCCACTTCAGAAGAATGTTTTTTGTTCTTTTTGGTGGAAATATTGGGGAAGAAATGAAATCTCCTGCAGTTGAAACAATTATTTGAACGACGAACGAAGTTCTGCGTAAGTTTCAATGGTGCATTTGCTCGCAAGCGAACAAAAGTCCTTGTTTTGACACCAACACCGAAGTGCAGTTCTAAGTGTCGTCAGATCCAGAGCTGGATCCCAACTTTTGCTGGTCTAGAGTCTCCTCCCAACTCAGCTGGAACGTTTCCAGTTCGAAAACCAAATTTGGGAATGGCGTGCTTTGGAATGGCCTGCGAGTCCGTGTGATCTGGACGTGGAAGGACGGCTCGGACCATTTCAAAGTGAAAGCATCACAACATTGTGGGACGATTGAAGTTGACTTGGGTCCAAACTTCTGTCAGTTTCGCTGGTGCACATTCAAGGTGACTTCATATAGAGCTGCGGCAGCGGTAGCGGCTGCGGAAGAAAGTCATCATTGACTTCCATTTCCGCACATTTCTTGCATCAAGAATTGATTCCCAGCGATTATCTGCGGCAAGCTACCTGCATCACATTGGGCGTCATGTTAAAGTTTGACGCCGCCCATGACTTTTGCCGCAAAATGCAGAACGCAGCTGCATGCCGCAGCTCTATATGAAGTCACCTTCAGTGTGCTGAACTACGAGGATGAATCACTTGTTCTTGGTATTTAGCATGCTTTCAGAGACGATCATGATGAAGCCATTTGACAGTTTTCAATGTCTTTTGGTACTTGGAGTCAGCAGGCACTGTAGTCTGTTGTGCAACAATCGGAGCAGTCACAGACATGACAGATCCAAATCCCAAGAACAAGTGATTCATCCTCGTACAAGCGTGAGAACCAGATCTACTGGAGTCTGAGTGTGGGGTGATGACCTGTGAGGCAAAAAGTTTCTTTTCTTCCCACAAATTTGACTGCTAACTTCTTGCAGAAACAACGACATGTTGGAGCCCAAAGGACTTGAAACTGTCCGAATCCATTCAAATGGACAAAATCTTATGTTTATGTGAAGAGCGTGTCTGCCGTTGTTTGCAGAAACAGGCAGAATGGGGAGCTCGGTGAAGCTCAAGTGGCTGGAGCACATGAACGCGTCGTGGGTCGTGGAGGACTGCGAGACGCTGTGCAGCCGAGAGGGCGTCGCGTCGCTCTACGATCGCCTCACGTCCAGTCAGGAGGTCGTCGTCATGCCACAGCAGGTTGTGTGTGTGTGTGTGTGTGTGTGTGTGTGTGTGTGTGTCTGTGTGTGTGTGTGTGTGTGTGTGTGTGTGTGTCTCTCTCTCTCTCTGTGTGTGTGTGTGTGTGTGTGTGTGTGTGTGCGTTGGTTGCGTGCAAAGAACGGAGTCAGTTCTGGTTCTCTGAACCAAGGTGATCTTGTGGTGCTTGACTCCAACTCGCCTTGTGGAGTCCGTCCCTTGACAAGACCCCGTGCACAGAATGCCAGCAAGGTTTTGAGAAAAGCAAAGAAGGTTTGAGCCCTTCTATTGGTTCGTCTCTGAAGTCCCAAATTCGTGATCGTTCTCCCTCAGATTCTGCACATGAAGGGCCCCGGGCTGCCTGATTTTGAGAGCGAGCCTGTGAGTGTGGAGGAGCAGCAGCACTACCTGAGCACCCTGCTGAGCAGCCAGCTGCAGCTCGCGCGCGCCGTCTGTGCAGACTCGCCCTTCGCCGCCGTCCTCCACAAACGCTTCGTCGTCCTGCAGCGAATCTTCTACGCCGTCTGCGCCAAGTACCATGAGCCGGACAAAACCAGGCAGCAGCAGGTCAGGATTTCACAGAAACTTTTGATGACTTTTTGAAAGGCTTGTATGTCGTGGTGTGCAATGTTGTTCGAGTTGTCCAGGAGTACAAAAATATGCTGTTTTTCTGGTTTGAGAAGACATCGACCAAGACCACAAAATTTGCTCAGAAACAACGATGAACTGGACTTGCAGGAACCAGACGAATCGGGTTCCCGAGCCGTGGACACGTCGAACCGGCCGGGCGCAGAGGCGACGCGCTCGGGCACAGACGCGCTGATCGAGATGGGCGTGAGGACAGGCCTGAGTCTCATCTTCTCGCTCATCAGGCAGAACTGGCTGAGCGGTGGGACTGGCCCCACCATGGGCGTCAGCATGTGCAATGACGTGCTGCGTACCGCACTGGACGTTGTGCTGTCGCTACCGCCGCTGTCGCTCGCCAACGAAAGCAAGTTGCCGACGCTGGGTGTGAGTACGCTCAACGAGGTGACTCACTTCCTGCGCGGCGCCGTCATGCCAACGTCAGGCGCGGACGCCGCTGGCCGGAGATTGGCGTCGCAGCTCGTGCTGGCCATCGCGGCGCAGAGAGGCTCGCTTCGCTTCCTGCTCGAGTGGGTCGAGATGTCGCTGTGCGCCACCGCGCTGATGCAGCAGCGCGCGGGAACCGACTCAACCGCGCCATCTGGTGTGAACAGAACTGAGCAGGGGGAGGCACGCGCACAACACACTGAAGGAAAAACAGAACTTGCAGGCGAAACAAAAGAGGAAGCAACGGAAAGTGGGACGAACTATCCTGAGCGTGAAGACTGGTTCGGCGGAGCTGCGCGGGACACGGATTCAGCCCCCGGTGCGATCAGCCACGTTCTATTCCTTGAAATCGTGCGACAGATGAAGAATACTGCGGTGAGTTTTGGGGGGAACCTCGCTGCAAGCGTAACAATTCTGATCGTTGTTTCCATGAGAAAAGAAAACAACACAAAAGATGCGCAGGATAAGTTTTTGTTTCTGTGTCTTTTCTCTTTGAGCTCCCAAGGGATTTTCCCTTCAAGTGAGCTGTTGTCAACTTTCCAGAGAGGCCCGACAAGGTCAGCATCCAGTGCGAAGCACGCACTGAGACGGGACGAACACGGAGACACCCACATGTACCAGGCAGCGATGAGTCTCATGGAAGAGGTGAGTGCCTCAGCCTCATTCACGAGAAACATCGTGTCAAGGCCTCCCCATCACGTGTAATGTGTGAAGAGGTAGATATCTGGACTCATCGCCAACGTTCACTACAATAGGACCACACCCACACCCTTCTGCAATTCAAAACTAAAGCCTGGAGGACGTTATGTTCACCTGATTACAGTTGTGTACATTGGCGTGCGACTACATCCGCACTTGCGTGTCGCCGGACGAGAACAAGAACAACGAGGAGAACAGCAACGTGCTTCCGGCGGCGCCCGACGGCTGCGACGTGTACGTGTGGGGCAGCAACAGCAGCCACCAACTCGCCGAGGGCAACGTGGAGAAGATCCTGACGCCGAAACGCGCCGCTGCGTTCAGCAACGTGCAGCAGGTCCGTGTGTTCACAGCCAAGTTACACCAAATGTAAAACTGATTTGCGTGAACCACAGCATGCCGACAGGAATTAACGACAACAGATTTGCTGACGGAGTGAATCTTCCACCGGCTTACACTTTGATTCAGAATTTGACGTCGCGCAACCGAATGATTGCAGAGTTGTGAGGTTCAGTGTAAAATTTTGCTGGAAAGTGCCACGTGTTGTTTCCCTGTTTTAGGTGGAGGCGGGCCAGTACTGCAGCTTCTGCATCCACAGCGACGGTTCCGTGAGCGCGTGTGGGAAGGGCAGCTACGGCCGCCTCGGACTCGGTGACTCCAACAACCACGAGATCCCGCGCAAACTTACGTTCGACGTCCGCCACGCGGTCAAGAAGATCTCGTCGTCAAAGGGCTCGGACGGACACACGCTCGCACTGACGGCGGACGGGGAGGTGTTCAGCTGGGGCGACGGTACGCAGCTGAACAAGCAATTCTACTTGACATCAGCTTTGACATTGGCCTTTGTGCTGTTGTGGTGAAACTGATTTGGCTGCGTCTTTGGTGCAGAAGTGAAAGGCAAGGTCATCAACGTCTAACTGAACCACTTTCATTTGTCTGTGCACAAGCAGCACGTTCAATTTGCTTGGTGCAGCAAAGAGTGTGGACGTGCACAAGACTATTGGCGTGGAATCTCTTCCCATGACATCCACCTTGCCGACTGATTCGTGTTGATGTCTTTGCTGGGAGCTTGCCAAAAGTCACATTGTGTAGTTTCTTTGCCGTGATGCGTGACCGTTTATGCTGCAGGTGATTATGGGAAACTCGGACACGGCAGCAGTTCAACGCAAAAGTATCCAAAACTCATTCAGGGACCTCTGGCCAGGAAGGTGAGTTGTTGCACTGGACCTCTGTTGAAACACTTGGCTGTCCCCAAATTCGAGAAATTGGATGGATGTCAACGACATTTGACCTCAGGTCTGACAGTGGTGTTGTGTTGTTGCAGCTGATTCGCCACATCTCGGCCGGTTATCGACACAGCGCTGCAGTGACTGAAGAGGGAGAGTTGTTCACGTGGGGAGAGGGTGACTACGGGAGACTCGGTAAGCTGCAATTTGCTCAGAAATGACTGGGAACTTTCCGACGTGTTGACCCAAAAAATGTCCAAAGACAGGCGTAGCCTTTGGATTTTCAAACGTCCCTATCCTTGTTTCCTTTTGCACCAAAACACAAGTGATGTGTTTCTGCAACTCTCCTGACCTCTATTGCGAAGGTCACGGCGACAGCAGCGCCAAGAACGCGCCGACGCAGGTGCGAGAGATCGCGGGCGCAGGGCAGGTGGCGTGTGGCGCGGCGCATACGCTCGTGCTCAGCCAGGACGGACGCACCGTGTGGTCGTTCGGCTCGGGCGATAATGGGAAGCTGGGCCACGGCGACACGAACCGCGTCTACAAGCCGCGGGTTGTCGAGGCGCTTGTTGGAAACTACATCCGCAAAGTGGTGGCCGGAAGTCAGTTCTCACTCGCGCTGACATCCACCGGCACTGTGAGTCTGATTCAATTCGCTTCCTGTTCACTACACAATCTGAGTCTTGAGTACTGAGTGTTATCAACGAGTACTGAATTGATGCAGGTGTTTGCGTGGGGTTGCGGGTCGTGCCTGGGCTGCGGCTCGGCGGAGGCGACGGCGCTGCGTCCGCGCGTCGTCGAGGATCTCAACAGCGTGCGCGTCGTGGACGTGGCGTGCGGCGACAGCCACTGCGTCGCGCTGTCCGCAGGTCCGTCTCTTCTCATGTTGTCTCTTCGTGGAGTGTTCCGAAACACTCGCTCCTGATCCGTCCTTTGTTGCTGCCTTGAGCAGCTGAAACGGCAGCGCCTGTGGATTCGCAGTTGGGAGTTGGACTGAGATTATTTTCCTGGTTTGTTCATTGTGAAAATGGCTGCATTTTGATGATATGAACCACTTGTAATGCTTGCTCACAGATAATGAAATCTACTGCTGGGGGAACAACGCAATGGGCCAGTGTGGACAGGGCCACTCGCAGAGCCCGGTTAGCAGGCCGCGCAAGGTGGTGGGGCTGGACGGCGTGGCGATCCAGCAGATCTCCGCCGGAACCTCGCACACAGTCGCCTGGACCGCCATCCCCAGTGACAGGTGCAGTCGAACACTGACGGATACATGTGTCTTGGAGAATAGATTGCGAGTTGGGACAACATCAAGTTTTAAGTGTGTTCACAGGCAGGTGGTGACTTGGCATCGGCCGTTTTGCGTGGACCTGCAGGAGGAGACGTTCTCTCTGCTGCGGCGTTTCCTCGAACGTTACTGCGAGGGCTTCAGCAGCGCCGTGCCGCCCGCGCCCTTCCCCGACAAAGAGTACGTGTTGGCAGCTCAACGGGGGACGAGAGTAACGAAATCACATACAAGCTTTTCTTCGCCTGCAACAAATGGGAAACAGAAATTTTGCACGTCTGCTTGGGTTGCAGAGAGCACGAGCATTTCGTGTTGCTGTGCCTGCGCCTGCTGAGCACGCACCTGTCGCTCGCGATGGCGGGAGGCGTCGTGGGCAGCGTGTTGGGGAACCAGGCGCGACCGCTGCGCAACCTGCTCTTCAGGCTCGTCGACACCACCATGCCGCAGACCGTGGAAAATGTACGTAGTTCACGGGCTGATCAGTCCCATTATGCAGTGGGTCCAAGATTGGGGCACGAGTTTTGTATCGGCCCCAACATCCAAGGCTTTTATCAATTTGATAGTCATTGAGGCTCTGGCCTCGTCTCCCCAGGAACTTTCGAGCCATTTTGTTGAAATATTGTTCCAAATCAGTGAAGAAGTCGCTGCTGTTACTGCTTCATGTGAGCTCTTCTGTGTGTCTTCAGGCGGTTGGCGAGGCACTGTCTATCGGGGCACCACTGTTGTTGCCGCCTCTGAGGGAGAGAATGGAACTGCTTCACTCGCTCCTCTCGCAGGGTCCAGATCGCTGGGACAGTCTGTCCAAGGGACAAGTGAGTTTGTTCGTTGCTGTCTGATATTGCGGGTTGCACTGCAACTGTGAAATAGACTCCAATGCACTTTGGTTTTCAAAGTTTTCTGGACTCTCACGAACCCGATTGAGTTGGGTATTTTGAGACAGGAGGATTTTTGTGTGTTCAGAAGATGCAGCTGGGTATCATCCTGACGAGTCTCCAGGACAACGCGCACGTGGCGTCTCTGCTCGGCCTCAGTCAGGCGCCCGAGACGGCGTCATCGTCGTCGTTCACGACGGCGACGGCGACGGCGCAGAAACCGGCGTCCAACATGCACCTCGCCGAGATCCTCATGAAGACGTTGCTGCAGAACCTCGGCTACCACGCCGTGAGGGAACTGCTCACACCCTTTCGCGCGTGTGCACACACTCGCACACACACACACTCGCACACACACACACACACACACACACACACACACATGAATTCAACAGTCCACACACCAAACACATGCAAGGCACTGCACACACACCAGAAACACACACCACACCACCTACACACAACATGCACACAGAGACACAGATGTCACACGTACGCACACGTACACACACACACACACACCCACACACCCACACACACACACACACACACACACACTGCGAATCCACCCTCACCAACGGCTGTGGAGTGATCACATTTCCAACATTTGTACATGCAGGAACAGCAGCTGAATGAGTTGGACAAGAACAGCGACAAGAAGCGGAGCGACGGCGCGGAGAGTGACGGCGGCGCCGGGTCGCCGCCCGCGCACCTCCACGACCTGCTCGCCTCCCTGCAGAAACACCTGCTCGCGCACCTGCACGTCAACAGTTCTGACGAGTACACGGTACGTGTATCTCTGTTGATATCAGTTACAGACCGTGTGCGCCCCTGATTTGGAGAGGTAAAAGTCGCACGTGCCAAATCGTGTTGTGAGCCACGATGTGGGTTTCAGATCGCACCGGCGCAGAATCTACTGCACAAGCATTTGCTGCTCATGTTCCCGCTGTGTGTGGACATCTACTCGCGAGCCTCCGCCATCCTCGAGAAGGGCTTCCACAGCCTCCCGTCCGACACCAAAACACGACTGCAAGGTATGAAAGGCTTTCGGTGTTGTCGAGAGTAACTTCCAACTTTCGCAGATTTGTTCTGCACAAAGGAGTCCGACTGTTGTGCGCTTTTGGCTGGATTCATGAATTTACGCACGTACAAGTGTTGTGCGCCAACGCAGTCACACCTTGTATCACGCAGAGCTGTTGCTGGCGTCGCCGGCGGGCGCGATGCTGGCGCAGGTGGTGCACGCGCTGCTGCTGCTGCCGCCGCCGTGCGTGCGTCCGCTGCTGCACGAGCTGCTGTCCCTCCTGCCGCACCTCGACCGGCTCAACCGCGCCCTGCCCGCCGCTGCGCTGCTCGAGCAGCAAGAGCTCGCCACGCCTCTCCAGGGTGAGTCTCGCTGCTGCAGTGTCGACGTCGAGTTGTTTTGTGCAGAATATCTTGCGATGTTCTGAGAAACAATTTTGTTGTTTGTGTCGTTGGCCTGATCACATTTGGTGTGAAAAGTCACAAGTATTTTGCTGTTGGAAGCAGAAGTTGCTGTTCTAAGAATCGAAGAGAAAGCAACTTCAAGATCTGTTTCGTGTCCACACAGGACTCACAGCAGTCAAGTGTGTTTGATTCAGGAGCGTCGGAGAGTCTGGACGGGTCGTGCTGTGCGTTGCCGCCGGCTGCTCGCGCATGCGTGTGGCTCGTGGACCTGGAGCGCGTGTGCGCGCTGCTGATTGGCCGCTGTCTGGGAGGCATGCTCGTCGGCTTTCCAATGAGCACCGAGGAGCGAGAGACGAGCGGCTGGCTCCTCAGTCCCCTGTTCGCTGCTGGGCTGCACAAGTGCACTCCAGAGTTGGGTACGTATTGCATTGCATTCATTTTCTTCCTGGTGATACGAACAGGTCATGTTTTGGTCTTGTCTGAACCACCTGTAAATCTCTGAACAAATTGTTGGAGGACGCGATGAAACTGATATTTTGGTGGTAACAAAACGACACGTTGCTGTTGCGTCGGTAAACAATGGCGTCGCGCTCATCATGCAGAGCGGCTGGTGGAGGGGCTGGTGCGGCTGGCGCTGGGCGAGGAGACGGAGGTGGCGGCGGAGGAGCTGGAGGGGAGCGTCGCGCCGCGGGACCCCGGCGTCGTGCACCTCGTGCGCGTCGCGCTCGGCTCGCTCAACGAACCCGCCTACACCGCCTGGATCAGCATGACCGAGTACGCGCTCAGCAGAGGTCGGTGCACTGAGCTTTGTTTGCTACAGTATCAGACAGTGAATCCTGCCAGAAAAGCGTTGTCCACCGCTTCGTTTCTCTTCAAAATTCAGCCACTCGGTCCTCGTGGCAGTTGTTTCTGTGTCTGCCCCATGCAACCTCTTAGATTTGTCCTGATTGCTGGCTGTGGTCAGGACAGTTTCTGCAAGTCAAGAGGTGTGTCTTCCAGGTTCCAGCGCAACCTGTGCACGAAGCATGACCCACCCCCACCAACCCCAGCACGGAAAGAACCACTTTTGTCCTGAGGATCGTGCATACTTACTGCGTTTGCTGTACTTCTGGTGACGCAGCGCCTGATCTGCACTCCACGTTCTTCCTTGATGTGCTGCCAGCAAACGATTGACAGCGACGTTGTTGTTTGGATCAGACTGGGACACGTGCGACATTGAGAACGACCCGGTGCTGGACGTGGTGTCGCGCTTCTTACTGGCCGCGCTGCTGAAGCACTGTGGACTCGCGAGAATCACCACCACCAACACCAAGTGAGTTTTGAGCCAAATCCATCAAACTTCGAACCCGAAGTATGCTCTTTGGTTGAATCACGATCAGAAACGCTTCTCGTGTTTTCGCTGCTTCAGGCCAGTGCTGAACAAGAGTCTGGTGGACGTTTATCGATTCGTGTACGAAGTGAGACGCAAATTGTGGTCGCGGAGAGACCAGGCGCTCGGCAAGCAGTCGCCCCCGTCGCCGGAGCGAGGAAGCCCGGAGAAAGCCCCGAGCAGGGAGGAGACGCCAGAGAGCCCCAAGCGGAGGCAGGAATCAGGTGAAGTTGTCTTGCACACTGCACTCTTTCAGTGGGATCTTACTCCGTATGGAGTTGTTTGTCGAAGAAGCGAAAATTCCGTAGTCAGATCACGAAGAGTCTGCGAAATTGTCGACGAAGCTTGGTAACATGTTTCAGACCCGTATGAGGGGGAGCTGGGCGTGGGGCGGCGGTGGACGTCCCAGCGGACGCGAGGCTCGGGCCCGGGCTACCGCGACGTGCTGTACCGCTGCGCGCTGCTGCTGCTCGGCGTCGCCCCGGCGCTCAGCGACGACGCCGGCGTCGGCGGCGTCACCGTCTCCCTCAGCGCCGTCACCGCCGGCGCGCATGACAGGCGACCCAAGCGCGTGAGATCTGCTGGTGCAGGTGTGCAGCCGAGTGCATTTCCGATTTTCACTCAGTTCTGCAGATTCTGGGAAGTTGTGAGCGCAACGTGAGTTGCGGCTGGGCGTGTTGTAGGTGTCGGACGCAGCAGAACGTCGCGCCACAGGACGCGCATCCAGGAGCTGGCGGAGGGCCACATGACGTCGGGGTCGGAGCTCACGGACTCCGAGGAGGAACTCGAAGCGTCGCATCGCAGCGTTGTGCACGTGGTCAGTTTAGAAGTGATGCCAGTCTCTGAGACGTGCTTGAGCAACGTCTCATATTGAAATTTGACAGAAAGTGGCAGTTTCTTCTGAACAAATTGGCGAGTCCCCAAAAGGGTATTGAGCAAGCCTTGAGTTGTCACCACACGGAATGTGATGTTCCTCAGAATGTTGAGTGTTTCTGTTGCAGGACTCAGACTCGGGACTGCAGTACCTGACTCCGACTCAGTCGCTGTCGGCCGCAGCGCTGCAGACTCGCAGGTCCCGAGAGGCCATGATGCGCACCAGCTCCATGGAGAGTCTACAAGCCGGAGGTGTGTCGATCGCTGGTGTCTGTCCGTCGGAGCTGTCGATTTGTGGTGAAATCAAACTGGAAAGCGAGCAATAGAGGGCATTTTTGGATTGTGCTTTCTCGACAGTGAAGGAAATTTGTAGCTGAAGACCACTTTTGACTGTCCGAGACAATGGAACTCAATACATTTCTTGTTCCTGGAGCTACCCCGCCTCCCCCCCCCCCCTGAAACTTTCGTGGGGCGGAAAAAGAACTTGCGTCCCGTATCCACAGGAGATCTCAGTGGTAGAACTGTAGTTTGTACTTCAGAGGGGCGAAAGCTGCACACGGTGGCTGCGGACCTGATCGCGTACGTGTGCTGCGACGGCGCCACGGTGCCGAGGGTCGGGGACGAGGAGCCCGGGATGTCGGCCGACCCCAGGACCCTCGCCACTGCGCTCGGTCATCAGCAGCTGCGAGCTGAGGTCAGCGAAGCGTGCGAGTTTCGAGTAAAGTACAGCAGCGGGGGTCTTCAAGCGAACACGAACATTGACTGGTTCTGTCAAATTGTTGCCACTGCAAGCGAACTGAGAAATTGTGTGTGTGTGTGTGTGTGTGTTGATGTGGTGCGTCTGTTTTAATTCTGCTGCAGGGTCGGCTGGAGGCGCTGAACCAGATCCTGGAGATGTTGGGGGCGCACCGTGAGAAGAGGGACGCCGGCAGCAGCGCCGGCGTCGTGACGCCCGCGCCCGCCACGTCACTGCTCGACTCCGTCCACCAACAGTTCCTCGCCGGGTGCTTCGGGCTCGGTGTCCTCAACACAGATCTGTCCAGCAACACGCAGCTCTACCATTACCAGGTGCATTGTATAGCGACCAGGGTGACGGCGCAATTTTCCCTCGTCAGGGCGGAACTGCACAGTCGCATTGCGTTTCTTCCCAGTGCACTTTGCTGGCAGTAATGGAAGCAAGAGAATCATATTTTTCAGCGACCACTTTTGTCGTTAGCTCCAACTGAGAAGCTCTTGAACCGAAGAGCACAGCAACGTAGAGGCAATGCACATTGTACGTTGACAATGCAGAAGCAAATTGTTCTCCAGGATGGAGTGAGGGCAGCGAGCTGGACGACTCAGCAGGCCATCCAGGTGGTGGTGCACAAGATCTACGAGAATCTCGTGGCGGCGCTTGTCTTGAACAGTGAAGACGAGTCCGGCCAAGGTGCATGACTTTTGTCTTCCTTCAGTCCTGCAATTGGGTTTTGCTGCAGATGTGTATTGGTCACAGGTGTTCAGGTTGTGTGTGTCGTGGTACCGTTTGCAACATGATTCACATTGGTTGGGAAACAACAAGAAATCTGCGCTTTGTGTGGTGTGCTAAGTTTACGCAACGCATATTACTGCAAGCCTGAGCGGCAGGAAGTACACGCGTCAACACGCACCAATTATGTTCGCAGGCTGCGCCCAGCGGCTGCAGCTGCTGACGATCTTCGCCCTGAGCGTGCGCTACCAGCCGGTGGACGTGTCGCTCGCCGTGTCGTGCGGGCTGCTGCCGGTGCTGGCGCGGCTCTGCGGCGGGGGCGGTGCGGGCGGCGGCGGGCCGCTGGTGCTGACGCACAGCGCCGCCGTGTACACCGTGGGCGCCGGGCAGCCGCAGCTCGACCTCGTGCTGCAGGTGGCGAGCATGAGGCTGCTGCAGATCCTCGCCATCACTGCCGGGTATGTAGGCACGCGCTGCGTGTCACTTCTTAACGCCAGAGCCAGACAGGTCAATGTGAAAAAGACACCACGCGCAAACAGTCTGTTTCTCGCTTTGTTTCATGCACACGCACACAGCACAGCCACACGCACACATACAGCACGTACACACACACGCACACACACACACACACACACACACACACACACACACACACACAGCTGCACACTTTGTCTTTTCGCTCCCAAAATGTTGTTCGGATATCCACGTTCTTTGTCTCTTGCAGGACGTACTCAGACGAACTGAGTGACGGGATTCTGGAGAGCATCGTCGATTTGCTCAAGTCTCAGTTGTGTAGCCTGGTGGGCGCCGTGTGCGGCGGCGGGGACGGCGGGGCGGCGCCGCCCGAGCTGCAGCACGTGCTGGACGGCGGCGTCACCGCGGACGATGCGCTCACTCCGACCAACGACGACAACGACATCGAATCTTCCGTTGTCACCTTGAAGAACCAGCCACTGACAACCAGTACGAGTCTCATTCGCTTCTCTGACTGCAAGTTCAGATGAAAAGTTTCAAATGTTCTTTGAGGGTTTCTTGACAAGCATGCCCACATTTTAGATCTATTTTCAGGTATTGCCATGAAAGCCAACGAGACCGCCTTGGGAGACTACTTGGTTCTCTTGAGAAGGATTGCAACTTCAACTGCCATACAAACCAAGATGACGACTGCCAAATGGACCAAAGCTTTATTGAACATCGCTGGACACAACAAAGAATCGCGTGAGTAGTTTTTGTGACTGAACACGGAAAGGTCTGTACGTGAAGAAGTTTGCTTGCACGAAAAGATCTGTGTGCGAACGAATTTTCTTGCACGAAAGGGTCTGTACGTGAAGAAGTTTTCTTGCACGAAAAAGACCAGTGTGTGAAGGAGTTTTTGTTTGGAGCTGTTCCACACACGGAAACAAGTGTTGTGTTTTCAACCGTCAACATTGACATTGTGCTGTGCTCAAGCGTTCCACGCAGCACACATCGTGGCCTTTGATACGGCGAATCAGAGAGTGAATCAAAGAGAGACATTTCTCCGGCAGATGTCGCGACAGTGGACAACCTGCGGACGCGACTCTTGGCGCTGCACCTGTTGGAGACGGTGTTGCCGTCTGGCGGCGGCGGCGGCGGCGGCTTCTCGCCCGACGCGCAGGAGCAGAAGCGCGTCGTGGAGGAGCTGCTGGCGACGCTGGCGGAGGCGATGTGGGCGGCGCCGGCGGCGGCGGCGCTACAGCAGACGCGCTGCAGGGAGGCGCAGCTCGACCTGCAGATCCAGCAGCTCAAGGCGACGCTGCCCAGCACGAGCGCTTCCTCCACGTGAGTGAGAATTTCGGACTGAGAACAGAAAAAGAAGAAAATGGCATCAAGAAAATGTATATGTTCAAAATGCTTTTGACAAAAGGGATAACAATCCCGTTTGAACAGCGTGAGGGAACACACTTTTTTTGAAATTTATACGTTTTGAAAACGAGAAATTTGTTGATTGAGGACTTGCGTGTTTCAGACCTGAGGGGAGTCTGAGTCCAGTGCACGCGGGCGGTGCGCGGCCAGCGTCCGAGGACCTGATGGCGACGCAGGACGCGTCGTTTGACCCGGACAAGACGCTGTGCTGCAAGGTGGAGAACGGGCACACGCTGGTGCACGGCACGGGCGGGCGCGGCTACGGGCTCGGGGCCACCTGCATCTCCTCCGGCTGCTACCAGTGGAAGGTGAGACGGGGCTCCGTTTCGTCGCACCTGTTTCCCTTCCCTGTTTGAAACCGCTAAGATTGACCACGCTGTGTCAAACTACAGTGAAACTTTACATGTTCACACGACACCTTGAAGTACAACAGACTGGGCTGGTCAGTTGTTTTCTTTGGTCAAACACCCAAGTCCGGTAACGGTGACGAATGAAATCTCACAAAATTGAGACTGACACTCACATTGGGCCAAAAACGATTGGTGGCCATCTGAACGTTTGTTTGTTTGTTTGTTTGACGTCAGACGGAAACGAAGATTATTCTACACCGCGACTCGTTGCTTTGTACAAAAGTTATGTTATTTTCCTTGACAGTTCTTGATCGTGAAGGAGAACAGGGGGAATGAGGGCACGTGCGTCGGAGTGTCTCGGTTTCCGGTGAAGGACTATAGCCACAGGACCACCGGGGACATGTGGCTCTACAGGTACACACCACCATGCTTCGTGTCTCTTTGGGTGAAAGTGACTCCACGCGCCCCGACAATTCAATTGCTGTCTGCTATCGTGAATGTCCATCACTTTTGTTTGAGCGGTATCGCTGTTGAAATGCACTATATTTTGTTCACACTTCACGTTGGCGTGTTCACAGGGCGTACAGCGGGAACCTCTACCACAACGGGGAGCAGCAGATGGCGCTGCCCGTCTTCACGCAGGGCGACTACATCACGTGCGTGCTCGACATGGACGCGCGCACGCTGGCGTTCGGACGCAACGGCGAAGACCCGCGCGTCGCGTTTGAAGACGTGGACGCCGCTGAGCTCCACCCGTGCGTCATGTTCTACAGCTCCAACCCCGGCGAGCGGGTGAGATTTTTGCGAAGCCCTTTGGGTCTGCGTCGCGTTTTGCACGTGATCAAATTGCATGTCGTGTGCATTGGGATTTGTCTGCGAAAATGTCGCGTTGCGCTGCAGGTGAAGATCACGGACATGCAGGTGCGCGGCGCGCCGCGGACGCTGTTCCCGGGGGAGCCGCAGTGCGCGCCGTCGCCCGTCGTGCTCGCCGAGGCGCTCGTGTCGCTGCTGCGCGAGCTGCACCGCAGCGCCGCGTGGGCGCCGAGCATCAACACCGCGCTGCTCGACAGGTGCGTCAGGGACGGCAAGACAGAACTCAGAACTGCAGACAAAATACGACAATATTCAAGTTGGTTTTCTCACGGGGAAGGGAGACAACGCCACTGATCTCATCTCCCAGGCACGCTTGCCTTGAGTGAACAGACGCTTTTTAGCGAAAATAATACCACGCTGATTGCATGGACCTGACTCCATGGTTGAGCCATCAGACTCAGTTTTGTCAGTGAAACACGTTTTTCCTGAGCAGGCTGCAGCACGTTGGTCGGCTCGTGGCCGTCATCACGCAGCGCGGCGAGGGGGGCGGCGGCGGCGGAAGCGGAAGTGACGTCGAGCGACTCGTCAAGAGCCTCGTCGAGGACGCCAAGGAGACGCTGGAGGCAGCGGAGGACGAGGAGGACACAGCGGCCGGGCTCGACCGCGCCGAGGGATCCTCCAAGTCGGCCTCTGTCGGTCAGTTGCCCTCCGGATCAAGCGATCGTCTTGAAGCCCTCATCTCTGTCCCAGAACAACCCCGTGCCCGTCGCAAGGAGTCTTTTCCTGTGGTGACTGAGCTGAAACGGGCCTGTTGCTTTCCGCTTTGGTCTCTGACCCTCTCAAATACAGTTTCTTGGAATGTTGCAGAAGAAGACTTCATGACCAAAGATGCCCAAATCGAGAAGGAGGAAACTCTCAAGAAGGTTCTCAGTGGAGATTTGGACGACAGTCACCGAGATGGTTCCCAGCAGAGCGCTCTGTTGAATGAGCTGTGTGCACAGGTCTGTACACCGCGTCCTGCAGGTCCAAGGGCCGCGTCCTGTGGGATTGATGGTCACGTCCTGGAAGTTTCATTCTCACTCTCCAGATTTCGTCCCCAAATGACTCATTCCGAACTTCAGCGATTGCCATATGAGGACGTCAAAATTTTATTTGTCGCTAATGCCACATTCCTTCTGGTCAATATCGGAGGCCAGCACTTGTGAACATCGATCGACGCTCTGGTCACCAATTGCCTGACTGTGAACGTCTGTGGCCAGGTGTGGCCGGCGCTGGCTGTGATCGGAGGTGTGGATGAGGGGCTGCGGATCGGTGGGCGCTGCGTGCACGCGCAGAGCGGGCGTCGCGGCGTCCTGCTCGGCGTCCTCAAGCCCAACGCCGCCGTCGCCAAGGTGCAGTGGGACGACTCGGACGCCACCATCAGGTGAGGGCCGCGCACTCGAGTCGACGTTGGTATTTGGGTGAAGAATTTCAAAACTTCCCCCATTGGACCGACTTGTTTGTTTTTGGCGGCAGTGACGCGACGTTGACGAGTTTGGAGTCGGTGGCGACGGAAAGCTTCGACACGTCGCAGTTCGGGTGCGTCACGTCGGCGCTGCTGCACGACGTGATGCAACTCACGTTCATTTCCGACGAGAAGCACGCGCTCAACCCTCTCGGTGAGGAAAACATTTTGGTCATTTGGTGACGAAACGTTGAAAAAGCATCAGGAGCGATGCAGCCAGTCAACTGGAACTCGCAACGCTGATGATTTGCTCAGGTCGCCGCGAATCTGAATCTGACAGTGACAGCTTTTTGCTTCCAGCACCAGTGAGTCAGCAGTCCAGCGCCACCAAGCTGTCGAGTCCAAAGGACGGGTCTCGTCCAAAGGGCGAAGACAAGTCCGACCTGGAGCAAAGTCTGGATGAGGCCATTGCGAGGTGAGTTGGTGGCACCAATCCAAACCCACTTCTTTCGTTACACGAGTGAGTGATCAGTGATTTTGCTGCTTCCTTTTGTGATGTGCAAAGCGCTTCTCAGCAACACGAAGAAAGGATAATGCGTCCCGAAAGAACGCGATTTTTTGTTGTTGCTATTCAGTGGCACTGAGAGTGCACCACAGATGACAGTGCGGTTGTTTCGAGCAGATGTCTCGGGGAAGAGGAGCCTGCTGTTGTGGACCACAACGCTGACAAGCGGGCGAGCAGCACCGAGTCCCAGAGCGGCGGCGGCGGCGGCAGCAGCGCCGGCACCGCGGAGACGGTGGCGCCCCTCGCCACGGAGGAGGACGAGACGGAGGCGGTCAGCCCGACGTCTCCACCGGCCCCACCGCCTCCGCCCCAGGAGCAGCCGGGCGGAGAGAAGGGCCGGTCCAGCGTGAGCCCACTGTCCGAAGCCGCTGCACAGGTCGTCGATGAGCTTACTCGCGGCAGCGCGGACGCACGAGACACCACGTCCCCGCCTCACACACAGAGCACAAACGATCCTGAAAAACCCGCAGATGAGTCGGGGAGGGAAGAGACACCGAGCCAACGGGACGGTCAGACCAAGTCACCGTCTCCCACTGAGACCGAGGACGGAAAGCTGAGTAAATCCCCGAGCGGCACGTCGCAGACGTCGCTGGACGCGGACATGGTGCGGATCGCCGGCGTCCAGCTCGGCGCGCTCAAGACGCTGGGTGCGCTCATGACGTCACCGCGCTACATCGAACTGCTGCTCGTGCCCAAGACGGACCTCGTGGACGAGGAGAAGCCGGAAGATTCCGACAGCGACAAGTCAGATGTGAGATTTCAGTTTTGTTTGTTCATCATCCCTCATTCTCACTGGTTCCATGTAGTTGTGATCGCCACCCATTTCTGACGTGACGCAAGCAACACAATCTGTTTGATTGAAGGGCAGATCTGAGTATCAGAAAAGGTTTGTCTCTGCCGCAGTGTACATACAAAGCCAAAATTTTGTCAAACAAAGCAAAAATTTCTGAAAGTAGGTGTGATCAACATGTTTTCAAAACACTTGTATCATGTACATATCAACCTGTTTCTTCGCTGTGTGCCCATTTCCTGTTGACCCACACCACTCACGTGTGTAGAACCGTACCGTTGTCTCTCGGCGCCAGGGCTGCGGGGAAGGGGAGCTGCAGGAGGCGATGCGCACCATCATGAAGCAGCTGGTGCGTCGCGCCGTGGCGAGCAGCGCCATGCGGCGGCGCGCCGGCCTCGCCGAGCTCGAGCGCGCCTACAGCGTGCTGCACGCCGTCGCCACCCGCATCGGCGCCGAGGAGCAGTCCGCCCTCAGGGCCAAACTCGGTGCGTGCAACACGGCTCTTCAATCCCGCCACCGTGTCGCGGTTAGAATTCCTTTTCAAAGGGCGCCAAACCAAAACGAGGCATCTCAATCCAGCTGTACGTTCGTTGCACGGTAATTTGTACCACTTTGACATCTTGAAATTGAACTTGTACAATGGCGGCAGATCAAGTGGAGGAGTTGAAGAAACGGCTGCAGCCGCGGCGTGAATCGAGCAAACCGGAAGTGGACCAGCTGCGCGCGCAGCCTCCGGGGAGCCTGAAGACGGCGTCGACAGAGAGCGTGACGGTGCCGACCCCGGGGCCCGCGCCCACCACCACCAGGTCCGAGTCGACGCATTCCGTCACCGCCTCCGCCTCCACAGGTAAAGTGGTCCAACCCGAGAACAAAGAACAGCGCAATGATCAAAACTTTCATGACCTGCAATTGTGACACAGCAAGCCACTCCAACTCGTAGTTACTTTGTCCTCTGTTACGAACACACAACAACACACACCTTCTGGAAGTGATCGACTCCAGGCTCTCGTGTTCGTGACTCAAATTGCTGATGGTTTGTTGTTTTCGCGGGGCAGGTTCGGACGCGCCGGGTCTGTCTTACACGCCGAGTCTTCCGGAGCAGGAGCTGCCTGCTCGACCGAGTCGCCACCGCGGGGAGTCGATCCTGCACCACCTCATCCCTCCCCCACCGCAGTACAGAAAGGGACCCAACGCCAAGTGAGTTCCTTGACCGTGTTCGATTTTATATCCAAAAACACCAGGTGTAGTCTGAGTGTGCCGGTGTGGCAACTCGAACACAGCTTACCACTGGTGTGCGAAAATTCGCACGATTTTGTTCGCGACGAAAGTGCAAAACAAACGTTTGAGAAGAACTGGCAGAAGCGTTTTGGACCAAATGACTTTTTTCCCCGCAGCAGACCGGAGCCGTCGCGGAGGCTGGTTCCGGTCTCGTCCATGTTCCGGCGGTTGGAGCGGGCGGCGGCGAGCGGGGCGGGCGGGGGCCGCACGTCTCCGCCGCCGTCGAGCGAGGAGCGCGGAGCCGCAGTCGGGCCGCAGAGACCCCGCCGCATACTCCGCGCCAGCCAGTGTGAGTGTTGGAAGCACGAAGCAGAACACAGCCTGCCTGCGTTTGCCCTTCAGTGCTTGATATCAGTTGTGTTTCGAACTGACAGTAAGGCTGGTGTGTGACGCGTTTCTCACAGTGCAAGTCACGTGTTTTTCAGTTCCGGCGCCGATCAGAACGAGGTCGCCGTCGCCGCCGCCTCCCCCGATCGCGGCGCCGCTGCTTGAGATGGGCTTCTCCATCAAACACATTCAGAAGGCGCTCGCGTCCACAGGTCGGTCAGTCAGCCGCTGTCGCTTCTGTCCACGACACGGACTAAACAGCAGCCTTCACGCAACAGAAATACAGAACAAGGCCAAAAACGCACCCCCTATGAGGGTGAAGGATCAGGTCAAGGTTTTCGTTGCATTTCATTCACCCTTTGACCCTCACAAATGACCGCGATGTGTCCAGGTGCGAGCACGGAGGTTACGGCGCGCGGCGTCAACGCGCTCGCGACCTGGATGATCGAGCACCCGCTGGAGGACGAGATGGACGGCAGCGACGAGATCGTGCCGGCCGGAGGCGTCGCGTCGCCGGCGGAGCTGCCGACCCCGCCGAGCCCCGAGCTCCCGACGCTCAGCGCTGACAGGTGCGCCGCACTGTGTATTTCCGTTGCACGCGCCGACAAACTGAGACGTAATTTCTTTTGTCAGCAAATGGCCATGTCACTGGATCTGTGCGTGTCTCTGCTGCTCACTGTTCTTGTTACCAACCGCGCTGGTATTGGTTTGCCCCTGTATCTGTGCCCACGTCCAGGAACAAACAAATTTCTGTGTTACCCCCCACCCCAACCCCGCCCCCCAATCCCCACGTACAAAATTGCAAGTATGAGATTTCCAGATCCAGAAATGTCCATACCTTGGAAGGTTGGGAGCTCATGAACTCACCTCTGAGGTGAAGTGCTGTACTGCCGATTTGTGTGGCATGCGGCTGGTTCTCCACTTGAAAGTTTCGTATGAGGGTGGGTACAGTTGAGCGCAATCGCAACATTGATTCCTGGCTCGGTGTGTGGAATGTTGTGTGATGCATCGGTCTCAAAGTAACCCGATCCATGTTCACCTCCGGATGAAAAGTCAGAGAGACGTTTTGGCACGGCGTGTGTCAAGACTGACGGGTGTTCTTGTTGTGCGAAGTCCCTTTAGGGCGAAGCACCATGTGGTAATGCAGTATATGGCAGCTGGACAAAAATGTCCCCTACCCCCCCCCCCCCTGGCCAGAC
>JAAUXT010128740.1_pt1 | contig 24119 bp, 22 predicted proteins | sample 7278171 | NCBI WGS metagenome assembly JAAUXT01 (sample SAMN14350112, study PRJNA611818) | marine sediment metagenome | isolation source: surface marine sediment (1.8m) | place: French Polynesia: Moorea | collected 2018-08
AGGCACACCGGTGTCATGGCACACAGAGGCACACCGGTGTCATGGGACTCCGAGGCACACCGGTGTCATGGTACACAGAGGCACACCGGTGTCATGGTACACAGAGGCACCCGTGCAGACACCGGAAAGTTTGAGTGCGTATGCAGTGGTCACACATGGAGAATTTCAAGGGCATATTTTGTTTTCTCTGGTTGGCGAATTTTTCACCACGCACAGAGAGACCTCAGAAGGTGGGTGAGTGAAGGCCATTGGATAACGTGAGGGAAGGGTTGAGTCTTGGCCCCGAGATCTATGGATTCTGGATGGGGGGCTCTGGGTACCGGTCCCTGAGGTCCTCAAGTTGGTGGAACAGCCGGGTAGCCTTGAGGTCTCTGAAAACCGGAAGTCTTAGAGAACCACAACACCGGGCTGTAGCGGACGGCCATCACTGTCTGATGCTGCCACTCACCGGCGCAGAAACAGCGCCCATGTTTTTATTAAATATTGAGGCTCTTGACAGAAATGCCATTTCACTCCGTGGTGGAATTTTCTGTTTGATGGAGATTTCCTCTGTTCACATCTGTGGGGGTTTTGAGCTTTTCATCGAGTCTGCAAACTTCATGTCTGACCGTTGACTTGATCTTGATGAAATATGACATGCAGGAGCAACTGGAGGCGCCCAGCATAAAACGCGATGTTCAGACAGATGGGCAGGTGAAAATCCACAAGTTTGCCGCCTATATCCTGAACAGTGTGCCCAATGATCCTGGGATTCTATGGAGCCTTTCTGATGCAAATTAATTCGAGGCACCACAGCAGCAGCAGGTCTATCCAGCTCTTGTTCACCTTGAGCGAACACGTGAGAGAATGGGGTCTCGCATGTTCCCGCTCATTTCCTTTTGCTTTGTCTCACAGCTTCACACGAGTGTCACACGAGTACCCGAAAAGGGCCTAACAAAGGTAATTTGGTTGCCAACAGCCCCTGTAATCTGGTGACGAGGAGCCCGGGCACCTCCCCGCTGCTCCTGTGAGGAGAGAATTAGAAGGCTTCTGCAGACGGAGAGCTCTTGAGGAAACGGAGCGGGCGATAATGAGCGGCTCCGCTCCACCGTCCGGACCTTCTCACCCAGGGAAGCCGTCGCTGCGTCGAGCGCGCCGGAACCGACCTGCGCATGCGTTTCCGTGAAAAAAATGGAGAGATTCTGACTTGAAGAGTAGAAATACGATGTCTGTCACGCACGGACGTTTCTGCTGATGTACGGATGATAACCATTGACGATTTGGTCGCAAAACAGCGCAAGCTCCTGGGACACACCTCGCACACTGTCATAGAGGTGGAAACATCACTCTCTTCCAAAGAAAGTTCTCATGTCACTGGCGTTGACGGAGAATCAGTTTTCCCTTTGTCCAGATACTTACGTATGCCATGCTGAATGAAGGTTGCACATGCAGAGCGAGTACCTGGGAACCAGGTGGCTCAGCTGTGAGAAGATTCGTAAGGAGAAAGTGGCACCTGGAGCCCCGAGGTCGGAAGAGAACGGGGTTTCCCCCTCAGGTGTGCACGTGCCTCCTACGAAACCCTCGTCTTTCGAGCCGGGGGGGGGGTGAAGTGACAGAGAACACTTGGTGAAGCGTTTTTGCACAACGTTGTACAGCTGGATGTGGGAGAAGCTTCTGTCCGTTGGACCGTTTCCGTCTGACGCTCGTCGGGAAAAGCGCGTAGATTGACGGCCAATTCGCCGAGTCTTCGTTTGACGAGAACCGTCGACAGACAAATCTCGTCCAGGCTCCGGGGCTCAACTTTATTACTCTTCTAGATACTTGCGCCGTAGCTGCGGTTTTCTCCCTCAGCTGATGACAAGCGGCTCTGGTCGCTGATCCCTCGAGGAAAAGCGCGACGGGGTCGGGGGTGAGACGCGCGATGCAGGGACACGTGCGATGTTCCCTCCTCACGTGCGGCGTCCTCTCCTCATTGTAGACCAATGTGTTGCAGTAAAGTCATGTGATTTTCCTGCACCAGACTTCGCTTTGTGTGCGCAGTATCGCAAGCTACACAATGAGACTCAAGATACTGTATTTCGAAAAGCTGAGACGGTAGAATGTTGCAGGTGGTCGTGATGCAGCTTCTCTGACCTCGTGTTGTCGTGCGACAGTTCGACGGTGTTTTTCGTTGTGCTGTAGAACACGACAACGAACTCCGTGGGTGTGCAGAGTCAGCTCCAGGGACTCAAGTTTCAACTTTTGCTTCACAAAAATCACTTCAAGCTGCTGCAACTCTTTCAACTTTTGGTGGCCAGTTTGCCCAAAGTTGGGTGTGATGTGCGTCACATGAGGCTTCAAGAACCAAACTTTCAACCACAGTGTTTGTCTCGCAAGGCGCGCACTCGTGATTTACTCTCACGTGTTCGCTGCGGACTCGTGCGCGTTCTCCGTGTTGCTCTCCACGCTGCATCAGCAACAGGTTCGCTTGTAATTGTCTCGTTTGTATGCACGGAGCCCGGTGAGGAGCGCGGCGCCTCCTGCGCCTCCTCCTCCTACGGACGCATTTCCATGGCGTGGGCTGCCAGCTCCGCTTCTTCGGTGCGGGGGGGGGGGGGGCTCGGGGCGTTCTGCTGCGTTCGCCGTGATGGAGTTCTGAAGTTCCTTCGTCTTCTATTGGGCACAGGATGGATCGAAGTCATTGTCCAAGAGAACAAACGGCAGGTGTGGTGTGTTGTGTCAGAGTGAAACTCGGAGAAATCAGAACTAACGAAAAGATTTTTGTCACAAAAAAACCCTGCTCGTGGGTTCTGAACATGACCAGGTGATGCAGAATCTGTTTCAAGTTTGTGGCTTTTGTGGTGGTGAATCCTGGTTGAAGAACAAGATTCTTTGCGAAACAGTGTTGTGTTGACAGAATCCTGCACATTGTCAAAGCGGACATGTGGTGACCAGTGCGAAGCCAGAATCACAATGCAGGGAGTCGGAGCGAGGGGGACTGACCTGTGTCGCCACGGAGGCTCCCGAGCTGTGCGCCACTCACTCGGATGGCAGCGGCGCGTCTACGCTCTGTCATCCATAATGCATTGAGCATCTTTTTTGCTGTCCGTCCTTCACACGCGGGAAAGTGGTTCGTGTTCTGTCTTGTTGAGCACTGGGTACGTGCGCAGAAGAGGAGGTGTGCCGTGTTCAGCATGTTTGTCGTGAGCTGTGATGCAGAGACCGACCCAGAGGAAGCCCGGCCTGGCTTCATTAGCGCTTCATTTGCAGTGAAATTGAAGGTCGTCTTTTTGTCTTCCTGGTTGAGCGCCTGCTGTCTGTGTCAGGACCCAGTGCCATTGGGGCTGGCTGGTTTGGTTTCTTCTGATCGTTGTCACAAGACTGACGAAACCAGAAAGCTTACGTATTTGTTTTGATTTACGCTTCCGTGAAACAGGCGTCGAAAGATGATGAATGTGGGAACGGAGGGTGTGTTGTGGCAATGAAAGGGATTTGATTCTCTCTCACGACATCAACGCGGTGTGGGAAGCGGGAGGATGGAGGGGCCTTTAGAACGTCGCCGCGTCGCGCGACTCGTCGAGATGTGATTACACGAAGCCGCGTGTTTCCGCCGCCGCTGCCGTGGCGGGGCTTCCCCCCGGGCCCCGCCGCAGTGTGACCGGAATACGTGTCCCTCCCCGCAGCGCTGTGTGTCTGCGCCGCTTTCTTGAGACTCGCCCTGACAGCACCAGTGTCTACGTGTCCCGGAGGAATCCTGCCCTGTTTATGCTGGTTTTTCTGAAAGAGAGCAGAAGCGTGACAGAACTTGTTATTTTGCCGCAATCGTTATTCGCTTCACACACCGTGTGGAATATTTGGGTGTCCCTGGGCAAATTGTGATTCTGTGCTGCCTCGAGTGGGTGCTGTGGTCTGAAGATGGTGCGAGGTTGGTTGTAGATCTTTCACTGACGGTTTCCAGACCCTTTCACAGTGCGCGTGCTCGTGTTACCGCGTCAGGCTTGATGAACAGCGAACTCGGAGGGTTGAATTGCCTCGGAAGGTTCTGCCATTAAGGGTTTCGGAGTGGAGCTAATCCAGCCTGTCGGCTCGGGTGTCGAGTTACACGAACTGTCGCTGTCATTCCCCGTCTGTTCGAGACGGAGAAAAGGCGCAGAAAAAAGGCAACGAAACAACACCACCCGCACGCACAGAGTTTGTTTAAGAACACCATCCGTGAAGTTTTGGGTTGTGGACGGAGGGTCTGCAGGTGTACATGGTCATAGTTGGGTTGTCGCTTTCTCTTCTGATTGGTCGAGGTTCGTCAATGGACGACTTCATCCAGGAAGCCCTGCCATGGTTCCGTACCAGAATTGACAGGCAAAACGCGCGAGGTTGGGTGTCCCTCGTACGTGTGTGTGGGGGGGAGAGGGGGTAGATGTGTTTCTGCATGCTGTGGCTGAGTTTTGGGCGTGACGCGGTTGCGCGGTTCATGTCCCTGCCGTCCTCAGGCCTCACGTCTCTCCGGACGCGTGACGCCCACCTCGCGGCCCAAGTCTCTCCACGAACACAATAATCGTGTTTGTTTTCCATTAGATGTCGCTATGATTTATTGATGAGGCTTTGTTTTACTTGTCATTGGGCTGTTTGCCGAGTCTTGATAATGGCGCTGAGGAACTCGTGTTCTGGGTCGCTGTGTCAACGGGCCCACTGAGAGTGGCGCACGCTCGTCCGGACATTGCGCACACAGCGAGAAAACTCCAGTGGTGACGCGCAGTGTGGCCTTGTCGTTTGTAGTTCGGCCAACAGACGTGGATGACGCGTTCATTCCCACTGGAGTCACCGCACAAGCCTTGATTTGGTTGCACGGCGGGTGTCCAAGCGCACCTGGAAACAAGCAGGTACGACGACATCCCAGTCACCCCCTTCAGGTGGTGCCCCCTTTCCCCCAAAGACGCGACGTGACATGACAAACAAATGTGTTTTGTGCGTGGGGAAGGTGTGTGCTTCACTTTGTCGGACAGGAACGGTCAAAGCCAGACCCCTGCCTCCCCAAAGATCCACTCGCAAAAGCTCGCGGTTTGGCAGAGGGCGCAGATTGGGCCTGCGGTGTTTTGAAACGGGTTTGAGCACCTGGAACAGGTAGAGGCGTCGCCTCGCCTCGCTTCTTCAGCTGCTTCTCTCCGGAGGCGGCTCAGAAACACTCGTCTTCCATCGCTCAAATTTCAACAGCTCTTTGTGCTCTTGCGAACTACAGTCGTCAGCTAATATCTTTTCAATCTGCTCTGTTAATTAAGCATTTAATGCACAAGCTCTGAGCATGTTTTGTGCTGCGAACAAAGCTCTTTTTCACTGTTGCGATGGTCCATCACCGACTGGATAAATACGGGCTTTTTTCGGGCTCTGACCTACTTCCGCAGTACCTGTATCCACTGAGTACTCCCGGATACTTGGGACTCGCTTTGTGTGGTATCGTTGCAACGAAACAGAACCAAGGTTTGTCAGAAAGTATGCGTTGCAGTCAACGCCTCGTGCTCTTGCTCTGTTCATTGCACGAAGGAAACAGAGACAGCCAGTCGAGCGTCCAATTGGTTCTCCTTCAGGTGTTTCCGGTACCGGTTCTGGGCCACAGATCCTCAACACAAGTTTGGGGTCTGATGCGAGTTGTGGTCCAACGACTGTTTGGAGCCTCGATTTTCCCCAGCGTCGCACACGATTCCGCGTGCACGAACCAAATGGCCACACGGTGACTTGGGGAGAATTGGCCTGGTCCCTTTCCCTTCAATAGGCTGGGTCACTTCCTCGAAGATAAGTGGATGTCACGTTGGGACATAACAATACGTTTTCTCGTTTTGCATGTGTGTATTTTTGATTGACATGAAACATGAGCACCAGAGAGAAATAACGCGGAGTGTCTCTGTATGAATATAACAGCGCTTGTCGTTCAGGTTTGAGTACAGTATGAAAGATCATCACAAAATAGTGGACAAAAATGACGGTTTGAAATGAACAGAACCCATGAGACGAAATGACGCACAATGAGCAAAGCAAGACACACAACCTCATGTGGAGGGTTGAGAAAAACGTTTCCGTGAAACGTGGGACCCGTCACGTACAAATCGAACCACCATCACTGGATCGGCTCCAACGAAACTCAAACGATCAGGAAGCTGCATTTTCGCCCAACCAGCGCTCACAAAATACATCCCTTTGGATCAGACGTCGTCAAATTCAACGGAACATCCTAAAACAACCATCTCACTGTCAAAGCAAACGTAAGAACAAACTTACACCGTAGAAAAAGGGAACATTTGCAACCGAATCTCTTCTTTTTTGGAACGAACCATGAGTCACTCGGAAGGCAAGATGGGCAATGCCACGTTGCCTTCAGATTCGGCGTATGTTTTATTGAGTGGTTGCTGCTACTTTGATGTACACCGCACGAGTACCTGTGTCAAGGAGACGAGAACAATGAGCGGCACTCTTTGATCTCATCGACTGAATTCCTGATGTCCTGTTCGGAAGTTTGATGCTGCGGGGTGAAGGACCACCCACCCACCATGCAGCAGCACATCCATCATGATCTTCTGGAATATTCCAACAGAGAACAACGTTTTCTTGGACCTGCACCTATCTCTGGATACTGTGTGGCTTCAGTACGTGGTTCGCCCACGAATGAACCGCTCGTGTACAACGCGTAAACTGTCGCGAAATTTTTGAGGTGCAGAGGGAAATTCTCACCAGATCCACCACGCAGAAGCCAACCTGGTCTCACGCTTCCATTACAAGTTTAATTCAGCTGCACACATGAAGACTTCAAGACGGTGTTGAATTTCTCGAGCGACCGTACATAGAAAAGACGCTCCGCTTCGGGCGTATCACGCGCGACGTGACATTTCGCTACCTGTGCCGCAGCTGTGTCGTTTCATCGACAGCCTCAAGTCAAAGTTTCCTGCACGTAGAATCCCAACAGTTGCAACAGGCCTTCAGGAAATCCAACTCCCCGAGAAGGTCATTTTTGTTGGCAGCAGAACGCAAACATTTTTTCTTGGCGCAGAGATGATAAAATTCCTTGGGGTGTTCTGATGCCATCTTGGAGCAGTCACGGAGCAGAGACACACCGCAAATTTCAGTCGTAGAGACGCGTATTTTATGAAAAATGTTTGGAGGCCTGTCACACACAAATCACCTTGAGCTGATTCATCTGTTTGTTTACCAGACGGAAACTTGCACAATCAGACGAGAACAATTGAATCAAAAAAGGTGAATTCACCACCTGCAGGAACAGCGTCTGTAAATCATGACATTTGCAACACTCAACCCTCGCAGAATCACAACAGAGACGATGAATGGGTTTATGAATGAGCAAACCACGCGTGGATTCCCAGTCTCGCCCCCCCCCCCCGCCGCGCACGTGCGTCCTGACGCAGGGAGCATGCGCAGCGCAGTACATGGCCAATCTACGCACATCAGTCCGTGATTGAGCACAGGACTCGGACAAAGACGTTAATCAAGTATCGGTGGAAACCATTGTGATTTGAGCAATGAGTGTTGACGTGTGGGCTGCGAGAGCTATCGACAGGGGATATTGCTCCGCATGCAGTCTCTCTGTGTCCCCGCTGTCGCGCTCCTGGTGCGTGGCAGGTTCGGAAACTGCACAGTTGGAAAATTGATTGGAACGAACCCTCCGTTGATGGTGGTGGTGGTGGGGAGCTGTTTGGTGTTTGGGTCAAAAGGAGAGTGATTGTGGAAAGTTTCAGTGGTGGATGTGTGTGTGTGTGTATGTGTGTACCCATGTATGCGAGTGACAGTTTCTCTTCCATAAATCTGATTCTTTGGTTCTGACCTGTTCAATGTGCGTGTGTGTGCGTGTTATAGCACGGAGTGAAGACATGGTGAATGTGGAATGGAAACCAACTGTGTGGGTGTCACGTGCATTGTCGTGGTGAAGGTGAGTGTGTGCAGTGTCATTGACTCTCCAGAAACAAACAATACATTTCACGTATTTTTGTCCATTTCCCAATGTGGAAAGAAAGACTGCATTGAACTGAAATGAAAGGGCCACACCCACGTGCGCAGGCGCACCCACGCACCACCTGAGAAATACCGCGCCGGAGACCTGTCCCGTTTCGCTAGGCTTGAGAGTACGACGAAAGAGCACACGGAACACGTGTGTACGACGTCTGGGCGTGGACTGGAGAATTCCAACCACAACACACACTCGGGTGTGGCTCTGTGTGTGGTTCAGGGCAATCCGCGTGGATTAAGCTGTTTATCTATCTTCCACGATGTGTTGTGATTTTATCCGTGCAAATCTGGTGGAGTGTTGTATCCGTGTCTACTGACGATGAATCACTGGAGCAGTGGCGGCACAATAGCCGTGCATCTCCAACCTTCGTGACACCACTAACGATAATGCACAGATCGGGAAACAATATCATACAGATTGAATATGACATTCATTTCCTCCCACCCGTGGGCCAAGTGCCTGCCTCGCCTCGTATCGCGCTGCCGCCGCTGCTAGAGCTTGGTTTGGTGGATCAGGTACGAGTGGTCGTCGTCGTCATCGGAGAACGCGAGCGGGGACGACGGTGAAGGCAGCGTGGCTGGCAATGTCGAGTACTCCCCAGGCAGCGGCGGTACCGTCCACGGGGACAAAGGTTTATGAGTTTGGAAGGGCTGCTTGAACATTTTGGTGCTGCCCCTCTTGTCCTCTTTCTCCACCCGCAAGTCCACCATGCTCCCGTTCTCATTCTTGGTGAAGGTCAATGGTTTGGGGTGCCGCTTGTTGGGGTGTTTGGGTGCAGTTCTGTTGCCCGCAGCAGCAGCAGCAGCGGCAGTCCGTGTGTTGGCGGAGGAGGAGGAGGCTGGATGCCGCGCATGTTGTTGGGATTGCGATTTGGATTTACTGGGCACCGCGTCTCTGCTCTCACCTCCGCTCCTGCTTCCACTCGAGGTGGATTTCTGTCTGCTGGTGCCGCCCGGGGCCTTGTTGGCGGAGGAGGAAGAGCGACTTTTCTGGGTGCTGCTTTGGTTATGATTGCGATACCTGGACGAGGTGTGGTCTTCTATAGACGAGGGGCCGCCGTTGGGTGGGGAGGGCCCGTCCCCGTGGCTGCGGTGCCTCTTCTCGTGGTGGCTCCCCCCGCCCTTGCCGCCGCCCTCCCTGATTCCCGGAGGGTGGTGCCCGACCTGGTTCTGCTCGGCGGCGGCGGCGTGCGCCTGCGCCTGGGCCTGCTTGAGCGCCTGCTGATGCTTCTTGGCGAGTTCCTCGCGTCGCCGCACGTACTTGTGTCCATGTTTCTTGTGGTACTTCCAAAACGAGGCCATCATTAACCCCACAATGATCAGTGTCAAGGCGACGTACGGCATCCAGATGAGCGAGATGGGAATTCCTGTCGGGGTTCTCTCCTCCTCGTGCCGCACGGCTGCGGTGGTGGAAATGGGGGTCGTGGCCATGTTGGTGTGTGAGGGTTGCAGGGAGTAGGGCAGCGTCGTGAGTCCCACCGCAGGATCCGCCCCGTTCTGATCCGCACCCAGAGGCACCAGGGCTACACCACTGATCGTATTGTTTTCAGCGCTGGCTGCGGCAGCAGCGGCGGCGGCCGGGGGTGAATTGAGCAACGTGGTTGTGTTATTTATAACATAAGGGGCCATGACAGTCCAGCATGGGGCCTGCGCCTCCCAGGGACTGTATCTGTGCCTCCTGATAGACGAGGTCTCCTCAGTCAGTGAGCGCGAACACTTCGGGAAGGGCGCAGCACATGTAACGAACACAACAACAGCGTGGACCGCTGCACCTCCGTGATACCGACTGGTTCCCGGTGCCTCCGCCGTCTCCGCTTCCGCTTTGCCTCTCACAGTCAAAACTACAGCCACCACCGCGACTCGTTGGGTCAGGCTGTTGCATGATGAGTCCTCAGAGCGCAGCGGCCCAGATGTCCCGGCTGCTAATAAACACTGAGCGAGGCTGGGCTGCTGCTCCACCGCCGCACTGTGGCAACTAGTGGAGGAGCATCTCCGTAGCCCGGGTAAACAGTGAGGTGGACGATGTGCAGAGGAGCCAAGAGCTCGACCCGCTACCACGCGCGGCGAACAAGAAGAGCCCGAGTCAGCGACCGTTTTAGACATGTAGCGCGAGTTGCTGAGTACCTGCTGGTGGTGGTAGCGGTGGCAAGACATGAGCCGGGTCGTTCATTGCCATTAACAACGTTGAGGAGCGACGTATCAACCTCCCAAACACTGGCTCCTCTCCTTCCTGCTCCGATTCCTGCCTCGTGTACAAGACGTGGAATCGGAATCCAGCACTCAGGCCTCAGTGGAGCGCGTTGCTGGGTTGTTTCTCTCCCGAGGAAAAGTTTTTTACTCTCTCCATCGACACGAGCTGGTCTCGCGGGTCGCTGTGGCGGCGGCGGCGGAAGAGACGAACCTGCCCCGCGCCGCGCGCTTCGCTCATCCCTTTGTAATCCAACTAGATTGAGACACCCTAATCCCGACAAGGTAATCCAGCGGAGCGGAAAACAAATCCCCACACACCAGGCTTTTGATCAACACTTTAGTGGCGGAACTCGGCTTCGGAAGCAGCTGGAAACTGTGAAGTCGCGGTGATGGAGGCTTTACCAGTTTTCCTTGCTTTTTCCGCAGTTCCCTGGTCCGGTAGTGGCAGAGTCTAACAGCGATGCTGCATCGTCAGCAGGACCACGCAGTAGATATTGGTCAGCAGAGCAGTATTCCCCAAAGTGCATTTACTGTATCCATAATGAATGACGATTATGAGGTGCGTGCTGTTTCCTCTCCAGATTCACATGATGCTCGTGGCTGCAGAAGTCCTCCTGCTTCTACTCCCGTTATTAAATTGACTGACTGTTGAACGCAGCAGATGTGTGCAGTAGATGTGGACCGCTCCACTCCTCCTCCTGATTCTGTCTCCCTCCCTCCTCTGTCTTACTCACTGCAAAATAAAGCAGCGATGTATTTGTTATTGTTGGATGATAATCTCAGCGATGTTTCTCACTGCGCAAACGCTTCGCAAGGTTCCGCGATGTTGTTCTGCGTGAAGCCAACCCTTGTTTCTTCGTACCCACGAACGAACCCAGCGGCCGGTGGTGGCTGCGTGAGTGAGCTCCGCTCGGTCGGCTCTGCGCTCTGGCGTGGACTGCCTTGGTTGCCTTGGCCCAGTGCTACATGTACTGAAGCCCCGGCTTTTAGCACTGACGTCTAAAGCTGAACACCAGCGCTTGTTCCTTGGTACCCCGACTACCCTGTGGCAGGAGGCCAGGGCCGCGGGTTCCTGGGGTTAACTGCAGCCGTCCATTCATCACAGCAACACATGACGGAGGAGAAGAGAAAACAAAGGCTCGAGCCCAGGCTCGTTACCATTCGGCTGATGACAGAGTGACACCTGGGACCCCCGCACACTTGCCTTGTTTCCGTCTCCTGCAGCTGTGCACAAGATTTCCAGGGGAGGACACAACCTCCTGTGTGAGCGTGGAAGTGAGAGAAGGACTGGTTAGGAATCAGTACGAGGCCCGTTGAAGCAAGGGTGAAGGATTGTTTGGGTGAGTGCTGCGCCTATTGAAGTGAGTACTGGGACTGTTGGAGTGAGTGGGTTTGAGTGTCAGGGCCAGTTGGAATGAGTGAGTGGGTTTGAGTGCCAGGGCCAGTTGGGGTGAGTGAGTTTGAGTGCCAGAGCCAGTTGGAATGAGTGAATTTGAGTGCCAGTTGGAATGAGTGTTAGGACTGTTCGCCCCGACCTGTAAAACTGGTTGGTGAAATGCGGCAGCGAAGGGGAAAAGGGAAAGATTGTTCTGTTCAAACGAAGTCATTTCCCTCGCTTTGAACGTGACACTTGTTTGTTGGTCTTTGATGATCGGTGCTTCTGTTTTGCGCTTTGGGAGATAAAGCTTTGACTGGCACCCCCAAATCCCCCAACTCTTCGTTGTTTTGGGACAATTCTCAACACAAAGAACAAAATCATGATGCATGCACTTTTTCCGTTACCCAGATCACATGAAAGAGGTGTCAAGCCAGGAGTCAATTTGTTTTGCTTTTCATGGACCAATTGAGGAGGAAATGAGATTTACAATGTGTTTCTGACCTTTTCACCAGGTGGGCGCAGATCGGCGCTTCTTTCATATCTCCAGGCAGCATCTGTTTGGCTGCGTAGGTCTCACGTCAATTGCGGATTCCGTCTGGCACTGTGCGCAACGCTCATGCAACTGGAAAAGTGGCTCCAATAATGTCCAGCTCCTGTCAGTTCGCCTCGCAGCTGTCTGTGCGCTGTCCTGCGTTGAGTCTTTTTTCGCCGGACCAGTCTGTCTGTCAATCAGTTGCTATATTTAGATGCAGTCAGATGATAATATTCACTTGTACACAGAATATTCACCCTGGAGCTACGGCTCGCGAAGGAACAGGTGCTGTGGCCTGTGTCTCGTGTGGAGAGACTCGACAGCGTTCGCTTGTGCGTCGCTTCGGAAAGCGAGAATTTTTTTTTGTGGCGCAGGTGCGACTGTTACACGATGCACTTAGGTCCTCAAAAAGCTCTATGGCAAACATAAAATATTGCCGAGGACGTAGCAAACAGCTTTCCAAAAATTTTGCTCAGTGTAACGCTTGAGAAATCCGTCCATTCTCTGTGCGCAACATCAGCATCTGCGAGATGTATCGACTTTTCCAGGCTTCCTTCCTTCCTTCCCTTGATTCCGTCCTTTATTCCAGACGAGAAAGAAACTGCGCTTGTTTCTGCAGATAAAAAGGTTCTCACCGACAGCTGTGCGTGTGATAGTCTCGCGGTAGGCTGTAGGTGTGAACGCACTGTGGTTCCGGTGGACTCGTGGTTCCGGCGGTGTCGGTGGATCTGGTTCCGCCCGCTGTGTGCGATGCGACGTGACGTCTGTCTGTCCCAGCTGCACCGAGCCACCGTAATGCTGCAGTTGTCGCTGCCACACCGACTGTGAGCGACACCGACACAGTCACCAAGTTTCTCTCCTGTTACTATTGATTGAGCAGCTTTTGTAACCTGTTGCGGGCTCCAACAGTTGTTGTCGAGTTGTATCCTCTTCACCGCGACTTGACTCCCACCGGTGCTGTCGCCAGAACGAAGTGACTGCGGAGAGAGTGCGTCACAGCAAATCCTCACCGCAGCCACTCACTGCATGACAAGAGGCCTCAGCCGGTCTGTGGTGGCAGGACGGGAGAGCAATATGTCCTGCATCGCATGTGCATCCCGAGCGTCTGACGGTGCTGCTTCCCCGCATCTCTCGCACTCGTACAGCGGCCAGCTTTCGCACATTGTGGCTTGTTGCGGCGGAGCTGCCTCCAACACGGACCAACGTGATTCTGGCGTCCGAGCCCCGAAGAAAAAAGAGAAAACTCGTCAGCGGTGGTTCTGCGCAGCTTCTACTGGTCTCTGCTCCAGGGACGTGGGTGCTCTACTGGGTCCGTGTGATCATATTTTGATTGTCATCGACGTGTCAGATGCCTGGACCAGCTCGCACTTTTTCAGGTGTGTGTGTGTGTGTGTGTGTGTGTGTGTGTGTGTGTGTGTGTGTGTGTGTGTAGGGATGAGGGTTGAAGCACGTCTGGTTGCGAGCCCCAGCTGACCCGAAGGTTCTTGCAAGGCGCGCAAAAGACTATCCTTCGGCGCAAAAAGCGTAAAAATATCTTGAGGCGCGGTCTTCCGTCTGTTACGTCTGAGGGTGGCTTCCGTGTCTTGACTGAGAGGGACCCCATGCTTGAGGTGTCACGTCCACGTTTTGATACACGACACTGGACTCACGTAATTACCTCAGCTCCGCGTGACGCCGTCGCCCTGGAAACCCGTCTCCACGGGCAACACACATGACAACGGAGACGGAGGGGCATTGGCTCACGTGACAAGTTCCTTGGGGTCAGAACCACGCTCCCGCGCAACGCTGCGTCGCAAGCAACGGCCCAGCGCCCTTTGATGTATGTTGCTCCGCAACGCACAACATTCAGTGTGAATCTGGCGTGACAGATGCCTGAACAGGTGTTTGTTTGCGGCGCAGATTTCGCTTCGTTTATCGACCAAGACACAGATGCAGAAAACGAAGGCCTTCAAATCACACACGGAGCGAAGTCAAGGCTTCGTTGTTGTTCACTCTCGGAGCACCTTGAACCCGTACGCGAGTCCGCAGGTAAGGGACAAGTATAGACCACAACAGAGGGCTCGACACCCACAAATCGATCACAGGTGGCACTGCAGAAACGATTCTGCTTCAGGGTACTTCCTTCCGTACTTTCACGGTGACCAGCCAACAAGAATGGAGCAATTTTGTGGTCAGCGTTTGAACTGATGGGGAACTTTCCCGGTCCTTTGACGTCGCGTCACATGACAGTACAACGTCACAATTTGCACACACCGCCGGATGGTGGTTCCACAGCGGCCGTTTTCGGAGCTGTCAGTCCGAGTCTTGTCAACACACGAGGAGGAGGGAGAGGCTCACGTGCGCGCAGCTGTTCATTCGGAGCGGGGCGCTCTTTATGTGTCAGACCGTCGCATCTCAGCGGCGCCGGGTCGAGGAGCCGCCGCCTCTTGATGTCCGACCCAAATTGCACGACTTCCCTGACCGGAATTCGCCGACGGAGTTCGCTTCCTGTCGACTCGTAGTTTTGAGCTCCTTATTGCCGAGCGGTGTCCTGAATGTGTCAGAGGAGAGTCGAGTCTCCTCTGAAATTGCTGCGCTCTCCGCAGTGGATAATGCCTCCGCTTCTCGGTTGAAATCCCCAATTTGAGTGCATTGCTGCCTCGTTGTCGACGTCTGTTGGACGACTGGTCGAGGCCTGCGCTGAGGAGCGTCTTCGTCGTGTCGCACTGGAAGCGTCGTGCGTTGCGTCTCTGAACACATCGCGTCTTCACACATACACACACACACACACACACACACACACACACACACACACACACACACTGGGTCCTTCGCCTCGCAAAGGATTGACGCAGCTGCCTCTGACTTTTCGCAGCGTGAAGCGCATGCTGTGTGAATGGGGCCTCGAGGGACCAGGCTGTGCGTACATCATCCTAATGTCGTCAGCGGAAACCTGTCTCTTCCCCCACGCGCGCACAGTCGCGGCAGGATGTTGATGGCTTTCAGAGGCCTGACTTGCTTCGCGATGTTTCCCTCGCAAATAGTTTGCGACACTTTTACGACGTCGTGCAATCTCCAAATGGGCCGTGATAAATCAAGGAAGCTTTCATCCCAGTATGGTGCGTAGATTAGTTGTGTATTAAAACACATGATCAGCTCGATGTTTGCGCCGTTATCGGGGGGAGTCACTCACGTGGAGTACCGCTGTGAAGTACCGCTGTGAAAGTCGCGTCCTCGTCCCGGTTCGCGCTGTTGACACGACGCGGATGAAATGGATCGTCTCAAGGCGGAGTCTGTTTCCCTTCAAAGGGGACGGGCTCGTCTGTCAGTGTTGACTTTTCTTTCTGGGATTTTGAGCGGATCCAGGGAAATCTTCATTTGGGAGAAATCAGGGTTGGGCAAACACAGGGGCTTTGACCAGAAACGGGACTTGGAAAAGTCGCAGCCCGTCAACTTTCTTTGCTTGCTTTTCATGTCATCTGTTGCCCAAACCAACAGAAGTTCTTGTAATTGCTGGGACTTCACGAAGAACGTTGACCTCCCCGGGCAGTGACGTGGGTTGACGGGAAGGAAGGAAGCTCTGGACACTGTGTATTGTTCTTCTCTATTTCGGGTGATCTGTGCAGGAAATTGGGGGCGTGTCTGTCATTAGCTGAGCCCACTGGACACGATGACCTTCCGTTTCTTGAGCTGAATACGTGGAAGTTTCAGCTGGTCGTTGACCCTGGCAAAGTGGGACGTTGATGGCGTTTGGCTGTTCCGGTCAAATTTTTTTCAGCCGTTTCTCCATTTCACGAGGCAAGTGTGACCAACGCCGTGGCTCGTGTGTCCTGTAAATGACGTCATATTCCGAACATCAACCAACGTCAGAATTGGACAAATCTCAGGGTCACAATGACCTCGGAATCAGCAGGAACTTCTGGTTCCACGGGAGGATGGTGCTAAATTGCCTGGGCGATTGACATCACCTGCAGATGACATTCGGCGAATGTTTCATCAATGTGTCCGAATGAACGTCTGAAAAATCCATAGTCATTACGGCAGGGCTCGGAGGATTGCGCGGCGCGGCAGATTGGAGCCCGGTGCGGGGCGCAGATAGCCGACAACGACCTGCGTAGCCCCTCCTAATGTGCGCATTGCGGACGGGAATTTCACTCCGCAGCCGCTCGTGTCTGATTTTACGCGAACGCCTCGTGAGGGGCCCTGCATACGACAGTGGACGTGTTCGATTTTACGCGTGAGGCCAAAACCGCCGGTGAAGTCATGACTCCGTCCTTGGGTCGGACACAGAGTTCACTCATTTCGTCGCACGCGTGAATCGAACACGACCATTGTCTCCGAACTTTCAGTGCTTGGACGAGTCAAAGAATGAGCAGGCACGAGTGTTGTTTGAACGCATGCAGACCAGTGCTCAGTGATTGTGAAAATTCGTTGTCACTCAAAAGGACGATGAAACCACAGAGCAGCACTGAGCACCACACGGAACCGCTCATCGGTTTCCACGGTGATCAGTGTCTGGTCAGCTGGAATCCGATTCGCCTGACGGACTGATGGAGGCTGTCGTCCGACTCGTCGCCTCGTAATGGGAATACAGATCCCTACTGATCAGCTCCGACTCAGCTCGAGCCCCACAATTAATTGCCTGATTCGCGCCACTTTATTCGGGGCAGAAGTTCCCGTGGTCCGGCCTAATGAACGGCGCTGGGCAGATCTGGAAACGTTCATTTGCTTGATTGTCGCGTCTGTTTTCATGGGGTCGTTCGTTTGTCTTCGTCAAGGACCACAACATGCGGTGTGACGTAAAAGAGGTCCGTTGCTTTCTTCTGATCAAAACTGCAAGGCCCTCCATTGGGTGAGTGTTGGGAATCTGACACTGATGTTGGTTTCGAGAGCGGCGTGATAAATGTTCTGTTCTTTCTGTCTTTCCAGGTATGTCGATTTGAAGTCGGTGTTGGGGGCCAGACTTGCGCGTAGCTTTGGTAGGGTCGGTTGGAGTCGTCGACTTCCTCCTCTTCGACGCGTCTTTGACTCGTTCTCACTTTCGCTGAACATGTCAAGGTCCTTGTTCGTTCAGTCCGATTTTTGCGACACACACACACACCACGGCACGTTTTGCTTCTGGTGATCTTGGACGTGGCGACGACTTGTCTCCGTCCAAGTCACCTCGCAACTGTCCACTGTCTGTGTGTGGGAGTCTCGGTACCAACTTGCTCACGTGAGCGTCTTATGTATGGTAGATCAGGAAAGCTTTCCGCGGATAGATTGCCTCCGAATGGAGTTAATCGAGACGAATTACGAAGGGGACTGAAATATTCATGAAGAGAAGGCACAAAACCAACAAATCAAATTCTTTCTCAACGTGACATAATTTAATATACATGCAGCAGCACTCGGGAGCTTCCTACGGGGACAGTGCGCCCTGCAGCAACAACACAGAGCGTCACTTTTTCAGTGCGGATGGACACCACTCGGAGAGCGCGGAATTTTAAGCTCTTGTGTGCAAATGTTACAACAGTTGCTGCCGCTGGGAAAATTGCTGCTCTTCTGTGTTGTGGATTTCGGCGACAACATTGTCTCATCAAAAATTCACAAATTTCACACATTTCGTCTTTTTGAAAAAAAGAGAATGAAAGGCTTGGAGAGATTCTTGAACAGAGCAAACAAAAAGAGCTTGTTCCCTTCACTTTGCCGCTTTCTGTGAAGAACAGAAGCAGAAGGTGAAACGTTCTGTGTCACGTGACTGTCTCCCGCTCGTCCTTTTCACACTGGGTGCGTCATCGTTGCGTCACCGCACAAACCGCTGCGTCTTTGATTTTTGGCTGCTCTGGATGGCAAACCCGTGACGCCTCCAGTGTGAATCTGGCCCCACCCTCGTATTCGTGTGAATTAACTGGCGGATCGCTTCACTATCTCCGACGCCACAATCAGTCTCCATCGTGCGTTGACATCCCGCACAGTTGAGATACAGGAAACTGTCCTCGCGCCGTATTTAACTCAATCCGTTGACAGACCGTCCATTTTGTGTGTAATGTGCTTATTGCGCTGACTGGACAAATGTTGACGCAGGTCCCCAGTTAATTTGAGGGAGTCGTGTTGTCTGGGGTTGAGGAGGTGGATCCACGGAGGACCACCGGGAGGTGTGGCGAGAATGTTGACCTGGGGAAGTATTGACCCTCGCCCGAGTTGCAGAGCCCGTTCCTGTGTGCTGTGCTGGTTTGTTCACTCGTGCAGGGTTTGTGGAGTGAACCATTGTGCCAGTTGTGGACGGAACAGGGAACAGCCTTTTCAAGCTGTCCTTGCAATCGAGTCACAGAAACCGGGGGAAACGTGCTGCTTGCGGAGCAAACATTGTCCTGTGACGATTTCCTGCGGAAATTCACTCCCACATAACACGTCATGTCAGAGAAAACACTCCTGCCTTTCCAAAAATAAGAAGTAGGACAGCTTAGCCATGTTTCACCTGCGTTCGACCGTGAGCGATGAAACGCAGGCGGAGGCTGCATTGTGGGCGTCGAGCGCCTGTTGCGAATGAAAGGACGACGTCAGCGGCGCCGCCGCAGCGCTGAAAGCGACGCCGCGGGGTGATGCATTGTGATTGGAGCGATCCTGGTGCTCCGGTCGTGACGGAAACCTGGGGCGCGAAGTTGAAATATTTAGCACGGATCAGCCGAGATCAAAGCGGAGGCCTGAACGCGTGTATGAAAAGACTCGACTTCATTGCGTTCAGATCCCCAGTGCGTCACTGTGCGGCTGCGCGGTCAACGAACCGCAGGTGATCATGTGGAATCTCTCACGTGAAAGAAGGAAGATCAGCGTCCTCTGCTTTCAATTGTCACTTCCTGCGTGGGAACTACAGAAGGAAAATGTCCGTGTTTTAACGGTGCACACCAGACAAGGGGAGAGGACAACTTCTGTCATGGGATTCAACTCGTTTGTTTGAGACCCAGAAGTCCGGCTGTGTTGCCTCTGCTCAACTTCTGTTGTGGTCTGAGTGTCCGATTTGTGTGGGGTTGAGGTCTATTCAGAGTCACGAAGTCCAACGCCAGGAAACGCTCCAGTCCAACGGTCTGTATCACGTCGCAGTGTTGAGCGAATGGATTTTACTGATTGGAAAAAGAGTCCCAACTCGCCGTCGCTTCTGGCTCCATTGTCAGCAGATGTTTCCACAGTTGAAAACTATGTTGATTGTGCAAAATAGTATTTATTTGGAAGGCAAATACTTTTGCAAACAGAGTCAGGCTATAGGGTGATGGAAGCGGATCGAACCTTGAGGGAGCCGTGGGTAATTTTGCGGCAATTTGCGATATTGTGCACACGGGTATTGACCAATGGTTGGCAAATTGGAACCTGCTGGTTGCGCCGTTTCCCTCGACGAGCAGCAAAAATGATGATGCTCGAGTGTCGCATTGGGGCAGATGTTTCCTGCGGGCTCTCACATGTCTGGACACACGCTGCTGTTGCAGGCCGTTTTTGCCTTCAAGACTGTGCCCTTACTCACCCTGTCCTGCGTCGCAGGCGGTTGGCGCTGCTGCGATAAAGCCTTCCAATGTTGTTTTATCAGGCACAAGCGTCAAAAGCTCTTCTCGCGAGAGACACGAACCGAGCCAGGAGCTGTTGTGTGAACGCTTCCCTCACCCCGCCCGAAGTCTCATCAGCAATCTCGGTCACGTTTCGCCTATCAGCGCCTTCAGCTGCAGAATTGCAACAGGTGGCAAGTCTGTTCCAGCGCCGGCCGACTGGGGCTTTGTGCGCAAATATTTGAAAGTAAACACCGCCTGTTTGTTGACTGCAGCTGCTGCTGGGGGTTTCTCACAAACTGATACATTATGGCGTTCGATGTTCGGTGAGTTGTGAATTGTGGAGCGATGTGGTGGGGAGAGTTGTTTGTGTCAGGGTGGTTTTCGCAACTTTCGACAAATTCGCGTTGTGAATATGTGACCACAAAAACAACGATGTCTCACACTCATAGTTCAGAGGTGAAAGGTGCGTTTCTGTGACCTGTCGGTCGTGCCTCAGTGCAGAGTCCCGAACGGTCACGCCAAACGCAACACGCAAACTGGTGCGTCAAGACGGAAGTCGTCGCTCGACTCTAGCACCACTTTCCCTTGGGCAGCAGTGTGTCTTTCATGCGCTGGATCAAACACGACATAAAATTTGTGCGAAATTTGAGCAAAAATCTTTTCAGAGGCACTTGCCCTGTTGATCCGGATCCTGAATTCTTTGCTGTCAAGTTTCAGTTCTGCAGAGCTCCGTCAACCCAGAACCTGCAACCACCCGAGTTCATCCTGTTTTCCGCGTTGTTCTTGGAAGGTGCTTCGTGAGGAGAGGCCCCCGGAGAGAAACCGACAGGAAGCGTGAAGACAACAGGTCGAACAGCTTCAGAACAACAGCCGCATCCTGGTCGTGGGTGCCAAGTCGAGGGTCATTACAGAAAACGTGCAAATTCCACGTTGTCGCTGTTCTGCGAGTCTGTCTTTTCAGTTGCGGTCAAAACAAACTCAGCAAACTGGAAATGGTATTGGAAATGAGGAATAGGTTGACGTGAGTCCATGAAAACGATAACACACAGTGTTGCCATTTCTTTCATTGACTTTCCAGTTTATTTCTGTCAGACAAAAGGATGACTCCTGCTTTGCGGTCGTGGGCTGTGACGTTGATTTCTGCTTGTCAGAAAGATTACTCCTGAGAGAAGAATGCATCTTGACAAAGCAGCCATCTGTGCAGTTACCTGCTCGCATGAAAAGAGCAAAGGAGGAGTTTCTTTTTGAGAGTCTCATGGAGCCTCCATGAGCCCTTCCAGGTTCTGCGCCCTGTGTTCTTGGAACCAACCTGCAATTCGAGTTTGTTCCTGCAATTCGAGTTTGACGAATCGGACACTTTGCACCGCACCGATGGTTGTACCCGGGGAAGGTAGGGCCCCGAACAGCAGGCATACCCGCGGTAGCACCGGGCGGGTACACACTGGGTACGCCGGGAGCAGATCCGTACCCACCATCTGTCGAACAACCTGGCTCCGGATCGCTTTCCGCGCCCAGTGTCTGCTGATGTATTCTGGGAGCGCACGCCTCGTTTTGCAGAGTATTAATAGATGCGTTGTTGCGGTGCGAGTTATTTCCGTCGCCTCCTCGCCCGCCCGCCTGCCCGCAGCATGCATTTTGCATTGGTGTCTGCAGAGCTGCTGCATTTCCAAGACTTTGTCGTGCTCTTTTGTGTGGAAGCGATGTTGCTGAAATTGGGAGAGTGAGGGAGCAGAGGAGTCGGTCGGTCGGGAGGTTTGATTGCGACTCGCAGGAGTCACTGATGTATATGTTTAGTACTCAGGGGATGGGGAGGGGACTTCGGAGATCGGGATGTGGAATCGAATTTGTAAGGATCGGACCGGCCATGGGTGATTCCAGGGTAGATCTAACTGCCTTCGCTGGGCTCGCAGAATTCTTCCTGCAGTTGTCTACAGCGCTCGAGAGAGATCAGTGCAGGGAGGTTACGGTCATGATTTCAGATCAGTGAATCCGGATTTCTGATCCCCATCGACCCGCCCACCCACCCTGCCTTCAAAACAAAAAAACACGTGTCGTCTGTGTGTCATTTTGCACTCGCTAACATCTGAACCAAAATGCATGGAACCGCCAACATTCTGCTTTGGATGGATCCTGTTCGATAAGGTGCTCAGGGATTGAGATCTGGATTGTCAGGAGATGTATTCTGTGCTCGTTAAGGTGGATTCAGGATCGAAATTACAACCTATTGTGGTCCATCCGACCGGGACCTGAAGATCCAGAAACAACATCCTCGGTGCCTGAAGGCGGATTCTCCAATTCTGATGATGAGCTCATTGTGTTCCGCTCATCTCTTTGTTCGCCTTCGACAGGCAGTTTGAAAGACTTTTTTCTGCAGAGACGCAAAACAGAGCAGCTTGCGAGGCAGAACAACGAGCTTCTCTTTGCAAAAACAAAAACAAAGGCGGAGAAAAATCGTCGTCATCGCAGCAAACGTTACATGGAAACAGGTTATCGTTGCTTGGGTACGAGCGCAGGAACAAGCAGATGGTGTTGTGCCATCTGTAGAATTAGCGCACGGGGAGGGAGGCTACAAGACGCAGCTATGCTCCCCGGGGCGTGATCGACTCCGCATCTGCGCCCAGCACAGGTCGCTGCGCCCGCAGGTTGCAGACTTCAGACCTCGTTAATGGCCACGAAGAAACTTGATCAAAGTTTGGCTTTGAAGTGCAGAGTCAACATGTCCGTGTTGTGAGGCCCCAGCTGGGAGGCTGGAGTGAATCAAGAATAATCACGAACCGACTCCTAACATCAGCAACCACACGTCGAGACACGTGGTTGAGGCTGAGTGCGTTTGCGTTTGGGCCTCATGAAATTTTGAGTGCAGAGGGTTGATTCAGAGAGCAAATTGATGCTGTGCTTGTGGAGCATCGCGTCAGTGGAGGGAGGGGATGGGCCTGAGCCGTGGAGAGTCTGAGGTTCAGCAGATGCGCTCCTAGCGGCTCCGACACGTACACACTGATGAATCGAACACGACGTCCCACGTGAGGCGGCGTACGCGCCAAAACCACCAGCAGCGAAAAACGTTTTTTCCCTGCTCGATCTAACGGATAGGACGTCAAACTGGAGAGCTGCCGGAACAGTGTTTTTCACAGGGTGGGTGGGTTGGTTCAGTGGTGCAGTTGTGTGGAGCGTGCTCAGTTCCAAGTGAAATACCACGGGGTTGTGGCCCCTGATTTCTTCGCCTGGTACCCGGGGCATTTCATGGTCACGTGAGAATTTGGGTCAACTCGTGATTCCGAGTGTGATCCGAGAGATCACGTGGGGTAGGGCTGGGTGGCCCCGTGACCCTTGACCCACCAGGTGGGTTTGTGCCTCGGGCGTGGTCCACTGAAGATGACATTTCCTCGCTTTGTTGTCCATTGTGGCACAGAGTCAACTTGGGGCGTTGTCTATAGTGCAGAACCTTTTCGCGCAATCTTTCATTGACAGCGGAACCTGCAATCCGCTGACCCGAGATCGAATGCTGCTCCTCCTTGTTCCGGTTTCTGCTCAGCAACATTGCGCGTTGTATTTCCTGTACAACATTCGCCTGCTCCTCCTCCTCCAGCTCCGGAATCATTCACACCTGTGAACGACTCGCTACTTCCTGATGTAATCGGGTCGCCCGGTGGAGCGGCAGCGGCCGCGGCGCGGGAGCGGGTATGCGAGGAATGTGGATAAATCAGGATTTATATCTCCGGTTCGGGCATCCAGGATCTTTCATCCAGAGGTGGATCCAGATCTGTTTGAGGACGGAAGGGTGGAGGTGGGTGCCTTGACAATGGGCCCTTCCTGCCTCTTCCCGTTGCCAAGGCAACAGTGGTTGTTGTTGCCTCAGTCTCCCTCTGGTGGTACGGAGCCGCGGTCGACCACATCCGGGATCCCCCTCTTCCGGGCACCGCGCCCGCCGGATCCCGCTGCGATGCGGGAAATGCGATGAAATGAAGATGGACTTTTCAAGGTTCATCTCAATGAGGAGCAGCAGCTTCTCTAACGCTGCCTCGTATCATGGATAAAAAGCTCAATGCAGAGGAAAGTTCCTCTGAATGTGCCTGAAAAGTTCTCTTTTTGCAGCAGATTTGAGTGCAAAGAGGTTGATGTGTCCGAATCGCCCTCATTGTGCGATGTCCCTTAAGGGAAGAGCAATACATGCCACTTTGGGGAAGATGTCCCATTATGTCCTGTCACATCCCCCCCTGTGGAGGGCTATTGGTGGCCTATCTCAGCAACCGCTGAAGGTACAGACTTGATCTAGGGCTTGTTGGAAAGGCCTTTGAATCTACATTTCAAATTTTGAAAAATGGAATCTCTATGGCAACCTCTCTAGCAACCAGATGCAAATGGTCAAATCTCAGGTTCTTTTTGTGACAGAGACATAATATTATGGCTCATATGAAAGGTATTTGAAAGAAGTTTCAAGTCAAGTTTCAAAAGAATGCCAATGGCAACTTCCCTAGCAACCAGATGCAAAACTCCTTGGTAACCAGATGCAAATGGTCAAATCTCAGGTTCTTTTTATGACAGAGACATAATATATGGC
>JAAUXT010000846.1_pt1 | contig 24118 bp, 17 predicted proteins | sample 7278171 | NCBI WGS metagenome assembly JAAUXT01 (sample SAMN14350112, study PRJNA611818) | marine sediment metagenome | isolation source: surface marine sediment (1.8m) | place: French Polynesia: Moorea | collected 2018-08
ACGAAAAGTCTTTGGAGTTTAGAGAAAATGTATTTTGTTCTTGTGGGAAAGTGTGCAAGGTGGCTGAGACCACGACCCAAAAATGGTCAAAGAATAGGGCTACTTGCGAACGTGATACACTTTGTAAGTTTTGCAAAATTTTCTGGATTTTTACAAGCATTTCTTTCCTGATCTGAACAGAAAACATCTTCCTGATTCCCCCCCCCCCCACTGCGGGAGACGAGCGTTTTTATCTGTCGCGGCGCACGTTCGCTCCCCCGGGTCTCCCCCGCACGGCTTCCACCAACCACAACAAAATTTCATTGTGCACGTCCTGTTGGAAAAAAAATTCAGCGTGCAAAGAAATTATGAATGCAAAACCAGCAATGGCGATTTTTCGCACAGAGCAGCTCAACGCTGTGTTGCGGATTTATTAATTCGCGTGCTTTCTGACGGGCAGTGATAAATTCGATGGCCCGCTATGAATTTAATTAATTCTGATCCACACTGACCTGTTTTACAGTGATTTATCATCGCATTGTAGTTGTGACAAAATAAGCGATGGAGGGAGAGAGGCAGGCGGGCGGGGAGAGTTATGCGCGTGAGGTTCTGCATAAAAATTGCGTCGAGAGCGAGTTGAGCGTCTGTGTGGCGCTGAAGCTGTTTTGGAAACAATCCAGGCAGCCAATGTGAGGTTTGTGTTGGGAGCCAATAGAAGCAGCTGGTGCAATGAAGAGATGTGATGCTCGTCCTCGGATGATCATGTTCCGTACAAGGTGGTGAGATACGATTGTTGAAATCTCAGCAAAAAACTGATGCAAGGTACGAAATGTGATACTCATAATTACCTTGCCCAAGAATGTCTTTTTACCACCCGTGAACCTCGTAAACTGAAGATGATCAGCTTGTACTGCCTGAAACAGAGGCCACAGTACGCTGTGTGTACTTAGACTCTGCACCAGTATCACTATCAAGGATAACCACCCTGAAAGGAGACTGAGCACAACTAGCCTTGCGTGGCTAAATACCGATGCAAACCCAGAAGCGTGATACCCAAACCAAACATCCTGCCTTCTCGGCGGTTTGGTCGCTTGAAAGGGTCTTTGGAGACTTGCTGACTCGTGGAGGTATCAACAGTACCTTGGTGTACTCTTTGTGAGTACATGAGGTGGAAATAATGATGGTTGATGGGTTGTCATCACCTTGGAAGGACAGTGAGGTCAGGCATGCGCCCCATGCTGTGTTTCTCTCTCAAAGAATAAAAATGGCGTTGCTGTGTTTTCAGGGTTGGAAAGTATGAGAAAATCTGCTTTTCATTCTAAAACACTCGAATTTGAACACAAGTTTTGAAAGCGGTGTGTTTGACCACGACGCCACGTTCTCAGTGGCGTCAGTGGACGCGAACGTCTCCGTGGCGTGCGCCGTGTGCGTGCGATACGACAGCCCGAGCCCCGAGCCCGTCCCGCCGTGAAGTGTGGGCGCGACGGGACGCAGCCGCGTGAAGCGGTGTGCAGCGAGCGATAATACAAACAGCCGTCTCACGCCCCGCCGAGCGCGAATACATGTACTCGATGCGTACATGCCGCAGACACGCGCGGGGCAGGAAGTACCCTGGACAGATCAGCTGTTTCTGAAAAAAAATTGATGGCGGTCGCTATCTGCAGGGTACCAGGGCGCAAACGTGGGGACAGTGGCCATTGAGTCAGCGAACCCGAGTTTTGTGTCACAAAATAATTAGGCGTTGATTCGCTCAGCATGTAACGCGGCTGAGTTAATGAATTGAATTTGTCACTTCTGGGCACGCGGGGTGGCTGCAGGCCATGGAGCCCCACGGGAACGTAGCGCCCATGTTTTCCTGGGTTTGACACGTGAATGGAAGCATGGCAGTGGCGAAGCCTGCAGTGTTTCGTGGTGCGTTGGTCAGTGCAGCTTTGAGTCCATTTGACGCAAAAACAACGGTGCAACAAAAATGCCTCTTGTGGAACAGTCAAAGATACAGCGATTTCCATGACAGTTTTTCAACGGTTCTCTTCTTTTCCTCATTGCAGTGAACGGACACGTTGAAGACGGAAACAACAACACGAGCAATGCTGAAAACAGACAGGATGTAAGTGTCCAGATCCACACGTCACTCTTAACAGTACCAAGTCGTTTGCGTTTCTGAATGCGATTTGTGTGTGGTCAACGACAAGCAACAACGGCAAGGTTATGTGTGCGTGCGTGTGTGTGCACGTGCGCGTTCATGTGTGTGTGTGCGAGTGCAGCAGCATGGAGACAAAGACTGCAGTGTGAATTCCAATTGCTCGTATCTTTCCCACAGACGCTGTGGACGTTCGAACAGCCCAAGATCGCAAAGCGCGACCCGGACACCAGCGGCAACAACGCGGCTGCGCAGCAGCAGCAACAGCAGCAGCTTGACCTGCAGCAGAGCGCCGCTTCCCTCGTATCCAACACGCTGCTCGGCCAGTACTTCGTGCCGGTGTCGAGCGGCGGCGGGGAGGCCCCCGCGGGCGGCGGCGCGGGCGGCGCCGGGGAGAAGGGGCTGACGGCGGCGGCCGTCGAGTACAGCCTCGGCCCGGTCGGCACGACGCTGCCCATGAACATCGTGCAGGCGGTGTCGGCGCACCAGGCGCAGTCCTCCAACACCTACACGCCTTCTATCGGTGAGTTCTCTGGACTGTTCGAACGCGTACACTCGCAATTCACACACACACACACACACACACACACACACACACACACACACCTGAGTTGTCAGATATTAGGAGCGTTACGCTGGTACAAAGCATCGTGTAGCTCATTGAAGATTTCCCAAGATAGCGTGGCGCAAGCGTAGAACACTCAAGTGCCATTCTTCTTCAGTTCCCGTTGCGTGAACAGGTCACGAAGGTCAAAAACAAAAAGGTACCAAAAATGCACAAAAATTGCAACACGCAGACAACATTGCATCATTTTGCCCAGGGGTGGATGACAAGGTTCAACCGCAGGCATCTTAGAATGTAAAGTATTCTGCTTGGCGATTACCTCATATTTTGGGGGAGACAGACACCCGGTCTTTTCCCGAGGCGTCCGGGTGCGCGCGCAGCGGGAGAGAAATAACACTGCGCGGCGTCGCATTGTTCGCCCATATCACTGCGCCTGCAGAAACAATAGACGTGCGGAGTTTCCTATTGGGTCCGCGCCCTCGCATTGCGGGGAGTGGGACAGGAATGTTGGGGGATTCTGGGGAGCTGAGCAATGCGTTTTCCGTGCCTGTCCTGTGAGGCAGTCAGCTATACGCAGAGGAAAACATGTGCACACGAGGTTTCCTTCGGAAACTTTACGAGCAAGACCTGTCAACAGCCTGTTTCGTGGAAACCTGAGCCAAAGATTCGTAACTTCCAATGTCAAACGAGGAAACTTGAGTCTTGGGTGCGAAGAATCCCCGACAGCGCAGTTTGCAAACAACTGGTGCAGGTTGTCACACCCCCTGGTGGGAGGCGCAGCAACCACTCACCCTCCCCACGTGACGTGTACCACTTAGTCACATGACTAATGTGCCCCGCGGACCCCGGGGTGACCTGCAGAATGCCGAGCTGCAGGGGCAGTGCCTGGCGCATACATCTTGCAGCACAGAAAAAGTTATAAAAATGGCCCTTTCTTCAAAAAGCAGACTCGAGTCGCCAGATCTGATGCACAGGGTACATCTGTGTTGGTATGGTTGGGATTCTGTTCAGTCGGGGTCCCTGGCTGGTGTTCTGCGCAAGTTTGATTCTGCCACGGACGCCAATTCAAGATCTACGACGGGCTCAGAAAAATTCTGCAAACATCAAGGCAGTGAAGAGTCTTCAGATCTTGCACGTCATTCATGAAGTTTCCAGGCAAGCTTGATTTTCACTTGACGTGCTGTACCCTGACACCGGGTGTGTGCGTTTGGGAATGTGGTCGGGAGCGCAGGGGTGTCCTGGTCGGGTACGCAGGGGTACCGTGGAAACACCTGTTCGCGCCACGCCGCTACCAACACAGATTAAGCGGCGCTACCCGGGAGTCGGCAGTGGGAGGAGGGGCCCGGGGAGAGGGAGGAGGCCCGTGCTAACTACCCGGGGACGACGATACCAGTGCAAGCGGCATGCGCCAAGGTCAGGCTGCCTGGGACGTGCATACTCGATCCATACCACGAACCGAACATCTGAAAGAAGTTAGCAGATGGAACTTGTGTTTCATCTCACTTGTGCGAAACTCGCGTGCATTTCAACTTGAGAAAAAAACAGGTTCCCTGCCACTTGTTTTCTGGGCGTGGTGCGTGCGTTCTGATCTGATGACAACAGCAGAGCGGCCCCAGGCACCGAGAATTCGGGGAACGTTTGTTGTGCAGGAACATTGAATGGCTTCCTGGGGCCTCAAAGAGGTTCAAAATACAAAATCAAGAGCGTTAATTGCCAAGTCCCATGTCTTGAACAGCGATGCTCGTTTGACTTTAGAATGTTGTTTTCCAGTGAAACGTGCCAGAAAATATGTTTTGCAGACACCACTTTTTTCCCCTCAATTGTGCACGGAAATTTCAAGGCAATTATCTCAGGTGGGGAGTTGTTAGCGGCTAGACCCCGCAGCGCGGCGGGTGACAGTATCAGGGTGTTCCTACTGCGGCTTATCGCGGGAATTAGACCTGCTCAGTGAGGACCTGATACACACCGTCAGTAGCTACAGAGTTTGCGTCAGTCAGGACGGCTCAATCAGACGACAGGAGGAGTGAAGGTTCTTTCAATGATCTGTGGTCAGCTCTCTGGGAGTTGGTTGGACCAGCAAATTCGGTCGTGGTTCTGTGGCGTTTGGGCGAGTGAGACTGTTGAAAGTACAGAACTGGCTTCAAGTTGTGTGGAAGACAGCGAGATCAACGCAAAGTTTTGCATTCCAAAAGGTCGACATCCTTTTGGCACTCCTTCTTGAAAGCGTGACAGAGGGAGATAGCAGGCGATTGTAAAATTGCATGTTGACCCAATATTAGCAATTCGTCCGTCAGAAAGGTGAATTTCCTGGACAAGTTGGCAAACGTCGAATCTTTGGCTGCCAACAAACGAACCTTCCCTGTCCCGACAGACAACCCTGCGCTACACACGACACACGCTTTATTTATTTACACTCACTGCACTCAAACCTTTTTGCATGAAATGTAGTGAACAAACTGAGATTTCTTTTATTTTTTGCATCTACCTTGCTTTTGACATTTAGAAAATGATTGATCACTTGTGTTTGTCAAATCTAAGTTTTTTGATAATTTGTTTGCTGTGTGTTTATTTTTCGTGTCGCTTGCATGTTTGTGATTGGTGCACGTGATTTGCATGTGGCCCTCTGGTGTGTGTTTCAGCGGAGACGGCGGCGCAGCTCGCGCAGCTCCCGATACTTCCGGCGGCGTCGACGGCGCAGCTCAAAGCGACGCTCGCCGCCGTTATTGCGGCGCCGCCCAAGCCCCTCGAGCGTAAGTGTCCTGGGCGCGTGGGCGTGGGCGTGGGGGGACTGAGTTCGCACTGGATGTGTCCAACGCTACCAACAGGTGGTGGACGCATTATCCATTGGGGCTTGTGTCGTTCCCTTTGACTTGGCCAACAAAACGCATCCAGTGTGAAGAGTGGTCAGAGACGCCGCCTTGCGCATGCGTATCAAACCTCATCACGGGTGGGCGAGAGAACAGGGACCTCACAGCAGAGCTTCACGCAACTCCGTGCAATATGTCTCTCGAGGACAGTTTAGGATGGTGCACTGACAAATTTACACTCAAATTTGCGCACTGGGTTGACATCAGGCCAGGGGCAGACAGTCATCTTTTCTGATTCCTATCTCTCAAAATTGGCAAAATTACTGGCAAAACGACTCGCAAAAGTAAACAAATAAATCTTTGCTGTGTGGTTGCTTTCTTCGTTCCTGAAAAAGTCCATTTAAAACCACATTTTTCTGTTCCGCGTGAAATTTATTTTGATGTGCTTCGAATTAAGTTTAATCAATCACAGCATGTTGTTTTTACAATTGAAGTAGATTTCTAGTGCATGGTAAAAATTTAGCAATGACCGATCACGAATGTTTTTCAACTTGAGTTCAACCAATGCACGTAAGATCAATTTTACGCTTGATTTTGCGGTGTAATGTGTGATTTTGATTTTCACCCCGCCTATTTTGTTTCCTTTTCTCTCTCCCCTTCGCACCCTCCAAACAATACAGAAAACAACAATGACCCGAACACCATAAACAACGGGGGGCAGCAGGTGGTGGGCGTGGTCACTGCGGACAACGCCGCCACCGTGTCCCCGGTTTCTTCTGCGACCATGACGCCGCTGGACGCCACTAAGGCGGAGCTGGAGGCGCAGGCCGCGGCGGCCGCGGCGCAGGTGGCGGCGTCGCAGGCGTCGCAGCAGCAGCAGCGGCCGCAGGCGTCCCCTAGCGTCGTGAGCGTCGCGTCGACGCTCACCGAACTGACGCCCGTCGCGCTCACAGACGCCCAAAATCTGAGCGTCGCCGCCAATACACAGTTCGCTCAGCAACAGCCCACTCAGCAGCAACAGCAGCAGCAAACACAGCAACAGCAACAACAACAAACAGAGCAGCAACAGTTCAGCAGTAAGTTTGAGGAGATTCAGCAGTCAGGGGTTAAGGTTCAGAGGATTCTAACAGGGAACAAGGTGTGATGGTACTCAATCTAGGAAGATCCATTTTACTAACATTTATAGGTGGAAATGGAGAAAATGTTTGTTCGTTGTCTGTGGTTCTGGAGTTGCAAGTCAAAGGCACAGGAACCTGAACATGATGAATGGAATCGGTTCTTTCCGTTGTTTGGTGCGTCTTTGGGCGAACATCGCAGCCAGGCCATGTGGCCCTGGTTTCGCCAGCTTACCAACTGTAACAAAGAAAGGTATTGGAGTGTACAGTTCCGCTTCTCACAATGGTGTTGAGGCATAGTGGCGAGCCCTGCCCCGGCGCTACCTGCTGTTGTCGGGTGGAATCAGCGGAGCTCGCCCTGATACCTCGAGGTAATGGAACCAGAGAGTTCTGAGGGAGTCCGAACCAACTCCTGTCGGGCTGAATCTGACTCCAGTACTCGCAGAATGGATGTGTACGTACTTAGGAAACTGAAGACAGGTTTGAAATCTGCAGAGAGATAGCTTTTTGATCTCAGCTTGAAAGATGGGATTTTACTTCGTGGGAAAACGTCATACACACGTGTTCCATTTTGACGTCGTTCTGCTGCACACGTTGAGTGTTCGATGTTACTTTGGAGTGTCAGGTTGACGGATTTCTTTTTTTGCGGAACTTATCAAACAGGGGAAATTTAATCGCATTCAAAGTTCAACAGACAAAATTGCCCGTGCCTGAAGATCAAAAGTTTCAAAACAGTGCCGTTTTGCAATGTGAAAAATTTATCCAGTGAAAAAAGTTCGGATGAAAGGCGGTCGGAATCAGGTGCGGGGTTGGTAGCAATTTAGCAAGAATTAGAAACGGGAGACGAAGGTCAGACAACATCAGAGGCCCGGGTCTAATTCTGCAATAATTGCGCGCGACACCCCCAATGTGAATCTGATTACCGCAGCTTAGAATACTTTACTCCGCGAAGGTGCATCGCAGTCTCGGGGGAGGAACAAGGATGTTCGCATCCGTGGTTCAAAGGTGATGGGTCCTTCTCGGATGGGCAGACGCTGACGCTGTGATGATGTGAAGCGACGAAAGGCCTGAGGACTGGAAGCGAGGCACGCGACTGCGGTCTCCGGGAACCAAACAAGAGGACGAATTCAAGAAAACACAGCGAACGGAACCAAATTTGCGTTTCTTGGTGTGCAGAAGTTGGAAACCTCTCTCACTCCCCAAGAGTATGCACGATCCTTGAGTACTACTCACTGCATGAGTGATGAGTAGATGCGCGTCAAGAGAAGCTACTTCTCGTCTCAATTTTCACGAGTGAGTATCAGAGGTTTTTGCTCGAAAGGCAGTGAATGCAGCTTTCCAATGATAAAAAAACGAACTTCATGCCCACTGTTGTCGGCGCAAGTGCGTTTTCAGAAAGACTGATCCCCCACTCGCAAGAAAAACTGTTTTTTGCACAGTTTAAAATCTTTTTCGTTTCTCGTGCAATGTTTGCCTTCTCACTCAGAGTTTATGGCCGAGCTAAATGATTCGATGGTTGTAAAGCACTGAGTGCGTGTTATCACAGAATTATTGGCATGAAATTCAAAGTGTCGCTTTCTCGCTCAGGCAGCGCAGCTAAAGACCGACTTCACGTCAGCTGCGTTTTGTTCGTTTACAAACCAATGGACTCTGCATCGACTTGACGACGCAGCGCTTGTTGAGTTGCACAGTGACACAGCGCGTAACTCGTCCAGTGTGAAACGGATCTGCAAACCAAGCCTGAGCCAGTCGTGTGCGCAAAGCATAGAGCGTTGAGGACGCGGCGGGTATTTCGCGGGTATCTGCGCGGTGTTTTCACGTCCACGGGTTCACGAGTCGGTTACATGCTCGTCTGCATGACCGCGGCGGACGAACATGGTCTGTCTGTACGTAGGGTCTTGGTTTTGAGGGTTTGCTCGTCCAGATTGTGGACGATCTGGACACACACACACACACACACACACACACACACACACACGTCTTCGTTTGTGAAGTGGGCACGCAGCTTTTTGTGTGCTTGTTCGATTGGTGTTCAGGCGTTTCACAACTGGCTGGTGGGTTGGTCATGAAAGTTCGTTGTGCAGAACCAGGACCCAGCTGAGGTGGTGAGTGTGAACTGGTGACGAGGTAGAGAAATCGAACATGTCACGGAGGCACACTTCCTTGTGCGCTGACGTTGGAGTCGTGCTGGGTGGGGTTCGTTCACACGGTTCCTGCAACCCACCGCGCCTCTCCGCTGGTTTCCGCAGAACGAATGGCTGATGATGGCCTCTCGTGGCACCGTGAGTCTGTTAAATCTACTGCAGTGGAGTGCACACGGCACGCTCTATCAGTGCCCAAGCAAAGGCGTTGGGGCTTGTAGTGAGGAAAGTGGAGGGTGAGGAGCCTGGAGGCCGTGATGATCACGTCAGATCCCTATCTCTATTGACTCCGCAGGATTCGCCCGGCCAGATAAGATGAGATGAGCCGACTGAAGGGAACTTCTGTTCTGGGCTTCTGTGTTGTGAGCCTGATGTACCAGGGAGCATGAGTGTGGGTTGTTGTGGTGGAAACCGAAACACACAGCACAGCGTGTGGATTTGTGGTGCAGTTGACCAGTGCTATGATGTACCTCGTGTGTGACTGAGATTGGCCAGGACACAGTGCTTCTGAAACTTCATCAGTTGAACGGCCAGAACGACGAAGGCAACGAACAAGATCTGCACAACGATCAACACAAACTGTGGGGATCAGTTCAGCGAAAGTCATGGAAACCGTAGAAAAGTGAAGATACAACTTGATCATCCCACAAAGAGAATTATCCCACAGCTTGAATTTGCCTCTCCCTTCTTGTCAGACCTGGAGAACGCATCCATTGAGCTGGCGCTCCCACGTCAAAGTAAATTTACACGCTGTCTGACCAGGGAGGAACGCGACCCTCGTGACCTTGGTCCGGTGTTCTCGTTGACCTCTGTGACCGTGTCCGGTGTCGGGTGGACCTTTGATCGCAGGTCTCCGTGGCTCCGCGGGTTTGATCTCCAGGAGGCATGGCACCACCAGGAGACAGATTCGAAATCTTCTAACGAGCATGATGGTGGCACTGGCGTTGGTCTGAAGTAGTTTTCGTTCAGTTTTGGGTCGTTTTTGTTCAGTTTTGGTCTTTGTTGTGGAAGGCTCTTTGGGCGTGTCAAGAAAAAATGTTTTCTTCGGGTGACGCTGCATTGCGCGCTGCGTTTCGATTTGTGACATTGACTCTGGATCAGGCTGGATTTGATGGGGTATGGAGGATGACTGAATTTGAAGCTGCCTTTTACGCATTGGCTCATGTCAGAACTGAGGTTGAAAGTCAGCTTCGGCAACTTCATTTTGGAGAAAAAGAATCACGGTGCACTTGCACTGGCCCTTGTTTTTCTCGCACCCAAGGCTCTCCAGATCTGTGCTGGGAGTTTTTCTTGTTTCAGAGCTGTGCCGACTGCAGTTGGTACGGCACCTGTGTACCGCATACACCTGTCCTATCAGTGCGTCCAGCCATGCGCAAGGATACACTCCAGTACCCACACACCTAATTACACCCCCTACATATCCGTGCGCCCCTCACCACCTCATCCCCCCTCACTCCTAATACATCACGATCGCTACACTGCAAAATCCACCTTTATCGAACCGCTGAAAACTGAGGCCGTTCGATGTTCACGGTGACAGGAAAAACGTTCTTTGCCCTTCGAGTGCCGCTCCAGCTTTTCGCAGCGAGTACTCAGGAACATATGACATTATTATCATTATTATCACTTTCTAAATATTGTTGCTGTTGGTGCATTAATCATTTTTTGCAGCCTGGTTTCTGCCAAGATCTGAGGCTTTTGGTTTAATTGGATCCGCAGTGTTCAGCTGAGTCTTTCATCATCTTAACTGGGATTTCTGAGGTGCAAAGAAATATTCTGCTCCAAATGTCTTTTCTCGTCTTCCCCGCTCCTGATGAGCTTCTCTTCTCATCCTGCGTTCGTTTCGGCTTCCAACTGGAAACCCGATTCCAATCCCGTTTCCAATTGTCGGGCGAATCGAACACAGTGTCAAAGAATTTCCAAAGGACATTCAGAAAATTTTGGGGTCAGGGATTCACCGAAGGACTAAACTTCAGTTGTTGCACTGTTCATCTAAAGACTGAGGGTGCAAGTTGCGCGTCTTCCTGGACACAGAAAATTGTCGTTTGTTTTGCCCAAACGAGAACGGGATGACTCTTTTGATCTGACACAAAAAACACAGAAGAAACATTTGCTGAATCCACTTGCTCTCCATGAGAACCTTCTCTATGCGTAGCGCAAAGCCTTTTCACTAACGGGCCGGGCCTCTCTCTCGCTTCCCTTCCAGTTGCGCAGACGGGTTACTCGAGCCCGCACCACCACGGCTCGTCGCCGTACGCGACGCCGGCGGCGCACCAGCCGCACCCGGCGGCGCCGCACGCCGCCCCGCCCGCGGCGCACCACCCGGGCCCCGCCGGGCACCAGCCCAGCGCGTCGGCCGTGCCCGGCCTCGTGCCGCCGCCGCCGCTCGCGGTGCTGCCGCACGGCGGCGGATCCTACAACTCCACAGCCGCAGCCATGCCAGGTGAGAAGCTGTGCATGATGACGATCACCACTGTGTTGTTGTGTCCTCCCCAAAACTTTTGCACGGCTTCAATCACCCGCGGTGTGACCCTTTTTGCATGTTGTGGATGTTTTGAAGTTTGATTTTTGATGTTGATTGGTGCTGTTTTGTCACCCCTACACAGCTTCGACTGTGGCTACAATGATGGCCGCCACCAAGATTTTTGTTTGTGTTGTGCTGTTGTGTTTTGTCGTGTGAATTCGTTTGTGTTTGCTTGGATTTTCTGCACGAGTATTTTTTCGTTGATTTGGTGGTGCAGTCTTTGAGAGCAACATTTTCTTGTTGGTCACTGTGTGCAAAGTTACTGTGAATAGCACGTTGCTCACTCGATTTTACACACAGGTTTGCACTCGTGAAGTTCTGTTGTGATTTCCTTATTTTCCGGCACGAGGCTGGTTTCGCTGGGTCGACACCTGCAGCAAGACTTTGACTTTGAAATCGCGCTGATCAATTGCAGAACGAGGTCAAATGAATCCATTGACTTTTGCCCGAATCCAGAGCCGTTTGTTGCTCCCCAGATTCGCAGCAAATGTGGAGCGATTGACATCGGGCCATTAGAGGTGCAACAGGGACCGACCCCAGCTCTGTAAAATGGCTACAAAACCTCGATGCAGTTGTGCCATTTAAAAAGGCCCAAATCTTTATTGAAAGAAAGTAAAAACACACAAAAATTGGTGTGTCACACTGGTTCTGTTGGTTGTCGTTTTTCGACACGTGACCCATTTTGACATGAAAAAGCAATCCGTGGTGATCAGTCAGAAATGTTGGAGATCGCATGAGAGGTTGGGAGACCCTGCAGGGCTCAAAGTCATTGGCTGCAGGTCGAGGCGAGGAAAACATCACAGTCCGGAAGTGCGTCGGTCACAACGACCAGTTTTCATGCGAAGGGCCCATGTTATTTGCTATTACAGGCCAATTGCATGTAACTGCGACGGCACCAGGAAAGGCCCTGTTACCACCTGCAATTAGGCAGGGCAGGGAAAAGGCCACCAGCCACATGGCACCGAGACAAACACATCAAAGCTTGAGGTTGCAAGGACAGTTCGAGGTCAAAAGTTGTGTCCACTGCATGTTCCCGGGCAAACAAAGCACTCGTTTGATTGGATCGCCAAGGAACTGTGGTCTTCACTTGATAAGGGTTCATCTTTGAGTTGCAAAACTCAGCCACTTTCAGTTCGCAGACATAGTCAGATGTATGAAGAAGATAACGGCCTTTTTGTGCACAAACGCCACCAGTTGGCGCTCAAATCGAGAACCTCCACCGTCTGGTTGCGAGGTTTTGACACCATCAACGGAAGTAGTATTAGGGCCGGGCCCTCGTACTACTAACGGAAAACAGAGGAGTTTCAGACTCATTTCGACCTGTATCGAACTGGATGCGTCGTGTGTGTACGGCGAGGATCACACGTCTTTGTTACACGGGCTGTTTGTACGTGAAACAAACTTCAAGGTCCTCCACTGGGACGGGGTCCTTGGAAAGGTGATTACAGGTTGCGAGTCGAGGAGAAATTTCGCCCGCCATCTGCGCTCGACGGGGAATATGACAAACGTGACGAGTAAATTTGAGGCTCTGCGTCCCAGTTTCACATGCAATGCGGCCTCTCTCCCCACAATTACAATGTCTGCTTGCAAACGAGCAGCTTGTGAATGGGCTGAAGAATTTGTTGTGGACTTTTATCATTTCTGATGGTTCCCATCTTAGGGGGGGCGGACCTGAGGGAGGGCGACTCCAGTCCCAGTCCAGGGGGAAGTTTCCCCTTGTTCCCAGGTGGGGTATTTGCAGCGTTGGGGCTTTTGAAGCAAACCACACGAGGATCGGGTTCAGCCTGGAACATCAGGTCTCGCGTTATTACATGAAATCCAAACCACAAAGAGCAGTCAAGTACCTAATCGAACACAATGCGGTGAAAACCTCCCATTATCGTTTCATCTCGTTGCAACATGCTACGGCCCGTAGAGGTCTGAACCTGGTATGAAAAGGTGGAGGGAGGTGGGAGCGGGAGGCCGCATGAATTAATGAAGGACTCCGCGAATCAATAGGCCTGAAATGGGTGACACTAAAAACCATAAAATCAGCATCGTTGTCAATTGAGAAACGAACGAGCAAGTAATTTGCGACAATTGCATAACACAGTGAAACATCTGGCTTGGAAAAATAGAAGTCTTGTGCAGCGTTTTTGTGAGCCATGTGCATTGTAGTTGGTGACCCCCTCTGACAATTTGCTGAGAAGAGGACAGGTTGTGAATAGGCCTGTGAGCTCTTTCCCAGAGGAACGGAACCCACATTTGAATTGGGAAGTGAGGGCCACATCGTTCTTTCTGTCTCGGTGCAAGGCTTGGACTTGACTGAGTTTGTGGGGTAAAAGCAGCGTGTCGTCTGTTCTGGTAAATTTGCGGAGAACGTTCGGCACCAACATCCAAGGACGCACCGCATTGTGTGCAGAGGACCGAGGACCAAAACGCACGTGTGTGTGTGTGTGTGTGTGTGTGTGTGTGTGTGTGTGTGTGTGTGTGTGACCGTCCTGAGAGCGCAGTGGCTCCGGCCGGGCAGCGCAGGTAAACTGATACTCCTTGGGGACTTCAACTGCATCATTTATTCATGCGTTCGGCGGGTCCCATTGTTGTGTATTGTGTCGGCTCCTCGTGTCGCCCACAACACAGGAGATGCCTATCGCGGGATCTGTTGTGCGGGGACAGAAAGACCCTGAGGTGTGTTCGTGAAATGAGGGGGAGAGGTGAAGAAAGGCTGCTGAAAGATTTAGTGGTTTTGGTTTGGCTGGTCGCTTGTGGTGTGGATCTCGAGTTACGCTTCCAGATCTCCCAGCTATTGAGGCAATGGGACGTGCTTTTGACTTTTGCGAAGAGACACGACAATATTTTGAAGGTTGCTTGAAAGAGAGGCGAGGGTGACAACGTTGGGTGTTCAGTCCACCAGGAACGCAGAGCATGGCAATGGGTGCGAGTTCCGTGCCACAGCAGTTTGGTGCACGAGAGGTTCAAGAGAACCAAAATACCGTGCTCAGCTGAGAAGGTTGATGTGCGTCATTGAAAGATCCATTTCATGTCCGTGATTTTCTTTGCAACAATTGTTTGATGTTTTCATCCGCTGTTTGATACGAAGAGGGAAAATAATTCAAACAGTTCATCGCACAGGTTGATTTTCCCCTTTCTGCGTCTCAAAAACCTGTTTGTGCCTGAGTGGAATTTATGTGTGTTTGGTGTCTTGGAGGCACCAAGAAAGCAAAATTTATGTGTCTTCCTTCCGCATGTCAGTAGATTGTAGTTTGTAGGACGGTGACGAACCTATTTGCACTCATTCGTGGTTCACGTTCTTCTAACACAAAAACCAACGCGCAGTTTTCTGTGAAAATTTCCGCAAATTTTCGCAATTTTATTGTCATAAGAAGTGACAGGTGGAGCATCCTATTCAGTCCCTCCTTCAGGCCTGATTCACACCGACTGCGTCGTGCGTTGCGTCCTACAGAATCTTTGCGTCTCCAAACCGACGCAGAACAGATTCACTCACAACGCAACGCACGGCGCACCTAGTGTGAACGGACCTGGTCGAGGTACTTTCACCTGCACGACACTTTCTTCCGAAATATTCATGATTCGAATCAATCACGAATCGAGCGCTTTCACGCTCGCATGATGTGTACTCATCCAGAAAGCATAATTATGCAGATACAAAACTCGAATTAATTTTGTACGAACCCAGGGCAGAAACCTGGACCCAGATTTTTTCAATTGACGTCAAAACATGCAAAAAATTTTGTTCAGCACGCGAGATGTGCGGACTCTCTTGTTGTCTGCACATGCAGAGGCGCAATCTGAACGTACCATAGCAACACGCCATTTCCGTGACGTTTTCGCGTGACGTTGACGCCGTCGTTTCTCACGTTGCAGGCAGCGACTACTCGACGTCCTACACGGTGCCCTACTCACACGCGCAGTACGCCGCATACAGCGACCCCTCGTGGTCCATGCGCTTCGGAGGCGGAGGTAACTACAGATACATCAGTCTCTCTGCTTTGGGTTAATTTGTCCAACTCCACATGGGCTGGGGTTCAGGGGAGAAGGGACGCTATGTTGGGTTGTTGTCCTGTCAGTTCTGGATTGTCTTCTGGCGTGCACTGTTTTGGCTGGAATGCACACGCACGAAGTGTGAGTTTTGGTGCGAGCTGAACAGTAACAGCATGTTATCCTGCGTGCGTCCGCCAAATGGGATGAACGAAATTCCTGAGGCAAGACGATTCTCCCTGAACCGGAAGTAGATCTCAAAACCGGTGCGACGCAAACGAGCACATTTCGACAACTGCCTTCGCTTTGCGTGGGTTCGATCGTTACTAACAACCCCAACTCCTTCATACCTTGCTGCCAGTTCATAATAATCAAGCCTTTTCCAGTAGATCAAGGATTCCCGATATTGCCTGTGATTTGTGTTGTGTGTTTGCATGTGCGTGTATCTTCTCCATTGTTCTGAATTACAGCGCCGAGTTATTATTACGCCCACAGCGGTAGCGGCGGCGGCGGGGGCAACACCCCAGGGACCGCGGGCGGGGCTAACAGCTCCGCGGGGCCCGGAGCGGGCGGCAGCGGCGGCGGCAGCGAGGGAGCCCCGGGCGGTGGAGGCGCCGCCCCGGACCAGCAGCACCCCACCGCCCCCGCCCACCCGGCTACAGACAGCCCCCCGCAACAACAGCAGCAGCAGCAACAACAACCCACTCCGGCCGCAGCAGGACAGCCTCAGCCTCAACAACACACAGCCGCCAGCTCAGGCCCAGGAATCAAGGCAGAGCGATGCTAGTATCAGTGTCCTGCGAGCCAAGGCCCGCCAGCACGCCCTGTCCCTCTACCACCTCGACTTCTAGTGAACAGACTCTGAGGGACACGGGGACCCACTCAATGGAACCACACTTACAGCTGACGCCACGCCCGTGTTGGGGTGGTGAGAGCCATACTTGCCCAGTTGAAGTTGGGAGCCCGAGTTGACAGTTGAATCCTGCCTGACCTTAGACGCCCCTGTGTTGCGCCTGGACTTTCTTTCCCTGTCCTGGCCCTGCGTGGAGTGAATGCTCTTGGACGCCATCAGCAGAATCTAGCACAGCGGACGCTGCCGGGTCAGCTGATTCGGACCTGCCTGTGCAACGCAAACTCGCAGCTCGTCTCTCATGACTGAATGCGTCGCATCACTTCTCCACAGAGAGAACTGATTCACAGCAGAAACCTTCCTTTGCCTTGGCTGATCCCATGCTGGGCGCAGGGTAACTGAGCTTGTGAATGTGGCAATGCTTGACGTATTGATGCACTGATGCTCAAGCAAGTGGTGTTCGCCTGAAAGGTTTGTGCGAGGTGAGCGAGTGAATCTGAAACAAGAATCTCAAGGCACAGACGGGTGGCTAACGCAGAAAAATGCATTTGTCAATCACACCAAGGAAGGGTCAAGGCCACCGAGAAAGGTCACCGCAATGCAAGGTCAAACACCAATCCAGTGTTGGAGAACAGTCATATCCGACAAATAGCAATAAGTTTATTTGGTTGTCAAGGACGTAGCGGTTGCTATGCAGGTTTCTTCCAATCAGACATCAGAATCCGTCGAGTTTTATTGTTCGTTTCTACGATGCGTGTATCATGTGTGTAAATAGCGCGCCGCTGACGTCATATTTTAGTTGAGAAGTGAAGTGTAGGTTATGATTAGGTTTGTACATATTGCGTACACTTTGTAAACTCGGACTTTGTTGTGTTGTGAAGGAAGCGTTTGAACAAAGCGTTTTTCAGGTGGAAGTGTGCTAGTTGAGCCCAAAACTTACAGTGGAACAAAGTGTGTCCAGAAAGACTTGAGTCCTTTTGCATCACGCTGCCGCGATGCCAGCTGAACTTTGCTTACTCTCGGTTATTTTGTCCATTTTTGTGGTACAGATCTGGATCTGCACACAATTCAATTCCAAGAGTGGAAAAAGTCTGAAGGCAACTGGCTGCGAGATTCAAGTTCGCCTGATTGAACACGGTGTTTATATTTTTGAGTGTAAATTATTTTTTGTCCCAGGGTTAAGCGAAGAGGAGCGTTGTGTGACAAATATCACCGTTCAGCGACTCATAATCATAATTTGTATTGTTCATGTCACAGTTTTGACAAGTGACATTTTTGCTTGAAGTTGTGTGAGAGAGTGAGCATTTTTGCAAAGCAAAAATCTTGCCAAAACGCACTGGTGTAAGAAACTGGACCGTTGATGACTTACAGTTTTGTTACCTCGTCTCGAATGCCTTTTTCCTTCCTTCCTTCCTTTGCTGGAAATGTTTCTGATGCCTGGTTCACACGGAATGCGCGGCATCCCTGTGCCTTGGGCACACTGAGTCGGCGGAGCGTCTCACGCATCCAGTGTGAATCAGGCCTCAGACAAGCGTTTCTGCGTTCTCATGCCAGGTTGTAAGTGAAAAAAGAACCGCATTTGATCTCTGACGACAAAAGAATATTCAGTATGTATCACCAGTACTCAACCTGTACAACGAAGTATGTCATAGAAAAACGGACTAACAACACACAGAGTAATATATTCCAGTGGTGCTCGATTATTTTTGTGAACGATGGTTTGAATGTGGTCCCATGGCACAGAACCCATTGTTGCGTTTTGTTGTGCTGCTGCTGTTATTTTATTTGTACAGGCCTTGGGTGTGGGGATTCGTACAGTACGACAAAAGTGAAGAGACCACAGGCCACGCTGTTGTGTGGACTTTCTCACTTTGACACGAACCGCTGTAGCAGCTTGACTAACTCCCTCGTCATATTTTCCATCCATTCCAAATCTTGAATCTTTTTTCCCTGCAATTTTTTCCATTTTTGAAAACAGGTTCAATCTGGTTGATCTGTTCAGGACTTATTTATTGGTCTGATTCCGCGAAAAGTTTCCAACATTTTTCTGTTCCTTTGTGCAGATTCAGTTATTTTGTGAAATTTTTCAGTCAGGAAGGATCCTCTGCGACTTTGGTTCATTCGTTCAATCATTCATTCCCATCTTCACTTCATTTTGACTCAACTGCGGATGCTTGTGTGTGTGTGTGTGTGCATCGACAGAAAAATAGAACATGTCTTGTATAGTCAATTTTTTGTATGCCAATGATTTTAGAGAAATGAGAAATCTTGCCATGATTGTAAATAGGAAGGAAACGCAAGCGGCGTCAAGTTTGCAGAACGACTTCACATTTGTAAAGTTTTTCAGTTTGCAGTTGTTTTCTTGTTGTCCCCCCGTCCCACCCCAATAACAAGACAGCTCAACTCAACATAGCGGCTTTCGGGTCCGTTTCAGACTGGATGCGTTTCGGACGAAGCGCTCGAGGCATTCAGTGTGAAACAGGCCTCGACCCATTTTGCGTTTGTTGTGCAGGCATTATTGTGGACATTTTGTTCAACTCAAAAGTTTTTTTTTTGTTTTTGTTTTTTTACAACGTTGTGTTTCATTGGCTTGAATCTCAACACTCGGTGTTCCTGACATGTTTAACAGCGTGGGATCTGAGCGTGAATTTTGCGTAAAGTCTTAATTTTGCGATTCAGTTGTGAACAATTCTGCTGCATTGTTTGATTTGAAAATGCTCGTGCATTTGAGCGATTCTTATTGTACCTCCGAGACATCAAAACAAACTCGAATTCTGTTTTTGCCGAAAGGTCAATTCTTCTGTTTTACCCAGTATTACAAACTTGAAAAATCCCAGACCGATTCGCGCAAACCTTGTACATGTATTTTGAGTTTTTTCCCCTCAGAATTTAAATTGATGAATAAAAAATTGCTTTTCATACGAAATGAAAAAAGACTGGTTTGTTGGTTTGTTCAGCCAAGGAAAGAAAGATAGATACGTAGATATGCGGTGGTTTTCCCTGTGTGCGAAAATGTTTCAGCCCCCCCCCCACCTCAGTTTCTCTTTGTCCTTTCTGCAAAAAGCGTCACAATACTTGACTCCTTCCAAACTGGAGCCATGAAAATTCCCCAGACGTTGCGCCGACTCATCGAAGCTGAACAAAAGAAACGAAGATGGTCGCATGCAGTGTGAAACAGACCTGGGGAACAATGAGACAAAACTCCCCGAATCACTCTCGTCCTGAGCGAGTTTTCCTTGATGTCTTATGACGCTCATTCGCCGTTCATTTACCGCGGGGTTTGTTCCACCAGCTTCTGCGCCCTGTGAAAAAAACGCAGCTTCTTCCTCGTTCTTTCTGACGTCATTCTGCCACAAGGCTACACAGAATGACCACGGAATAACAGGGCTCCAGAATGCGCAATTCTCTCTGCGCACTGTCATATTCGGACCACAATTTCACCGTTGACAGCTCAAGCTGAAAGTGGGATTAGAAAAGGTTGAGCAATGTTAATTCTATTGTAATGACTCGGACCCCTGTCTGTGCTGATGGCAAGTGATAATATTAATAAGTATGTGTCCGTGAGATAAAGACTTATTCTTATCCGCCCTGCGGGGTGGTTAAGCTGCTGATTAATTGGCTGTTGGAGTGAGTGAAGGAAGGAAATGGAGATTTGTGGGGAAAATGGACAACTTTGTGCAGTTTCGATTGTTGCTGGATACAAGGAAGTGACAAGACCTCTACAGGTGCCACAAATAGAGACGCACGCACGCACAAACAGCATTCAGGTAAAGCGAAATCTGAACACACACACATACACACACACTCTCTCACACACACATTTCTGCACACACCACAGGAAAACAGGAAACGACATGGTTGAACGAAAGTTTCGTTGACAAGAATTCATTTCCCCTCTCTGGCCAAGCTTCAGCTAAAAGCAAAACCCACCTCACAATCTCACCAATTGATTTCTGCCATCAAAAACAAAGGAATAAATCACTTTTCTGTGACCCTGATTTTCAACTTGTTTTTCCCCACTACCTGTGTTTTCTGTCCCTCGGTGAACGAGGCTTCGTCACCTTATCTCTCTGTTTTGAGAGAAGGGCGGCACAACACTATTAGCCTCTGTCCAGGGGGGCGACACCTGGGGATACGACCACAATGCAATGATCCCAGTCCGGGACTCCGAACCCAGCAATCGCTGACTTCTTGAGGGACACGTTCGTGCCATATCCAGCACACAGGCCTCAACAAAAAGTTTTGACGGTTGCGAATTGGAAAGAAGCGTATGTGTTTGAAAGAGCAATAGATAGCTCAGGTGTTTTTCAAACAATTAGCGTTGAATGGATTGCGATGTCGGTTATCGCCCGGCGCGATCTGGCAGGTGGACGACAACAACACATAAAGCCAACAACAATCGTCATTCAAAACTTCCAAAACAGTTCACGATGAGAATAATGTGTTGACTCGTCTTGGATCCCCTGACTTCACTGATGATCATCAAAAAACACAACCAATCTGCATGATTTATAACTCCAGCGCTGTATCCCTCACCATCTCCCATCAGAGAATGTGGAAAGTTTGCTTCGTTGAAATGGGGTGTCCAAGACCTCAGACCAACGTTTCAAAATCAGCGCAACATTCAAGGTTTCAGGCTGCGAAGACGCGTGCCTGGCGGACCCCTGGATCCGCCAGAGGGCCCCAGTGGGGAGTTTGTGGGTGGGGCGGGTGCGCTGCGTTTGTGGTGATAACCTCGGGTTCAATGCAATCCCGCTTCTCCTGATTGATTGGCAAAACAGACACTGAGATGACAAAACGGATACAAATTACGGGACACAGGTTCTCGATTGGGATGAGGGAGAGTTGGTCTCAGTCGCACTGAACAATTTAATGTCCTTTTGTTGAAGGTTTTTTTTCTCTGAACAGCATTCGTTGCTTGTCTGAGGAAGGAAGGAAGAAACAGAACCAGATCTTGGTAAGAGAGGGGTGTCGCAGAAGTAGTGCCCATCGGCCCAGATCCCGGCCGCTGAACAATCGCATCCGCCATTGGAAAGCGCAACCGAGACTTTGTCCCCAATTTGCCTGATCCCAGCCCGGAAACCATGCTGAGATTTTCTCCACTGAATCAAATTCAATGAGGCGACAGTTTCCAGTAAACTGCGCACTTTGCCACCACCAAATGCTCCATTAGAATGAGCCTTCTATTACCACAAACAGCGCACGTAGAGGCAGTAAAGTCCGAATGGGCCTCCGGCCTCGGTCCCCACGGCCCCCTTCCCCGGACCAACACAAATGAACTTCTCCCAATTAACCGTTGTTAATTTTTCGTTCAGTGTCGGTATTTTCCTGCGATTCGGGGCTTATCTGCGCCGGGCCAGGTCCCCTCTATAAACCGACCCACAACGCATGAGCGAAATGGACACCGAGAAAATTGGACCAGAGAGATCCGCCGTAGGAAGGGAACGGAGGCACAGTGTGTGAGGAGAAGAACCAACTCAGAAACGAACGGCTTCACAAGACCAGAGGCTTCAGAAAAAGATTCGTCTATGACTTCCAAAAACTGACAAGAAAGTCTCAGGCCAAAAGAGTCCAACTGGCACCACTCTGATGACAAAAAATGAGGCTTCCTCATTTTTGCATTGCAAAAATATTTTCCCCAAAATGTTCGGTTCCAACCCGTCCACTTCGCAAGGCCCCACAAACTGCTGTCTTAATGTCGAGGCAGAACCATTAATGAATCCCATCCAATTACCTGACCACATTAACGACCGACATTAACCTCCCGCATTAACGGGCCGCATTAAGTGGTGGTCACAGTATTCAGATCGTGATGGGCATCGTGAAGGGCTGCGCGCCACCCCGAGATGACAGTTATGGCTGCGACGCTTCCCCCTGTGGATGGGCAGGCAAAGGGATATGACCTGAAGTCCAGTTTATTTTGGTGGGCGTGGCACTTCGAAGCGTTTTATTTTCACAACCTGCTGGCCTTGAAGAAACGTTGTGATTCACTCACTCACACACACACACACACTCACACACACACACACACACACACACACACACACACACACAATCAGACACGCGCGCGAGCACGCAGACAGTTTAACGTGCAGCTGTTTGTACAAAGTGATCTGCCCAATTCCAACGAACGATGTCGACTCAATTTGGCTCGTGGAAGATTTCTGCAATTTCATCCGCTTCAAAATGTGAACATCGTCAGTGGAATGGGGGGACTTTTCTGTGCAGATGGTGGGCGAGCGCACCGGATTTTCACACGGCTCTGAGCACATTGTGCGCACTGCGCTGCCCTCCTCCCCGCGACACAGAGCCGGAGAGGTTTCGGTGGCACCAGCCACACCCCCTCCCGCCCCTGCCAACCCCATCCTTTTGGTCTCCAAACCGGACAATACAATGAAAGAATGAATCTTCAAAACAAAAAGCAGCAGAACCAGTTGGCCCTCGTTCTCATTTGGTCCGTTTTTCGGAGAAAATGAGATTTTTATGCTTTTGGGTGTGAATTCAGCCAAATGTTCATCTGCAAACAAGAAAACCAAACAGCGAAGACAAAGTGGAGTATTGCTTCTCCTTGTACGAGTACGAGGCAGACGGATACAACACACAAATGCTCCAACAGTTTTTCAAACTCTTTTGACAACACAGAATTTTCGGGAGAAAGGCGTCCTCCTGAGCTGGAGGTGGGAAATCCGCAAAAATCCGTGCCGCGCTCGTGGCCTCCCCTCTGCCTCCCTCCCGCGCCTGTGGGGATCCCTTATCTGGCCGCAACACACAGAAACAAGCCTCTCTTGACCCCTTCACCGCCATTGTCCGCTGTAATAGGCTATTAATTAAGAATGAATTGTTTTGGCCTTTGAGTCATGATGGGGGGACTTGGAAGGAGCAGGTCCTTCGGGACCCGTAGACTACCCTCTCAGAACTGGGCGGGGGCGTCACCTGGGGTTCTTGTGCAATGTTCACTTGAAAAGGCATCAAAAGACCAGGAAGGTCTTGCCAACCCCCAAACAGATTTTTGTTGGGATCAGGTGGGCTGAGAAACAGGAGGCCAAAACATATCGCCTGAGTGGACCAACGTACATACGTTCTCCACGCAGCCACAACCAGCGCAACCCAGCCAGTGCTGGCCAAGAATTTGCGCCACCTCCGAATGCTTCATTTTGGACGGTTTGGTGGCATTGCGCGACGCTTTGTTTGCACAGTTTCCATGCAGGTACCAGAGGAGCGATGGTAGTAATGAAAGAGATTACTTTCATAGAGAAAACACGACTTGTACTTGTTCCCTGGGGACCAGAGGGGAACTGATCACCTCCAAGCTCAGAAGTCATCTCTCTGCCACGGGCCCCCTGACACCTCTCCCTTTGCCTCGCAAATCCACCCAGATCTGGCTTTAATTAAACTCGTGGTCAGGGAGGGCAGGGGTGACGGGGAGGAGGGAGGGGAGCGGGCGGCGGGGCACCGCGGCCGCGGGACCGAGGGGTCGCCCGGGCAGGGCAGGGGTGACACCCGGGGCCCGCGCTCAACTTGCCCCTGATGGGTCCTACACAACCCATCTCCACAGATACCCGGCTCAGACCTTTCCCAACCTTCCCACCCTGTCCAAACTCACCCTCACCACCAACCCCTCATTCCTGCATTTCCTTCTCCCTCCAACAGAAATCCACTTCAAAACTGGACTTTTGAGGGCGGTGGATTTTTGATGCAGGAATCCGGTGCAGAAGTACATTTCACAGTCGCGTGGACACAGCACTGTTATTAATACTCCACCTCATCCATCATCCACAACACATCCGCGTCCCGAGCCGCAGCCGCGAAGCTCCGGACGCTCCACCATCCAGACTCCTCTCTTCACTGCAGACAGACTGAGAGAGCACAAAGTTTTTAGGTGATTTGAACCTTGAAGCATACATTATGTATAATGTATGGTGATGGTGAAAATCACCTATAGGCATCAAGAGGCAAAATCTGTGAACGTGAGTTTGAAAGTGTTCTATTTGTTCGATTTTGGTCATGTTTGGTTTTTTC
>JAAUXT010051790.1_pt1 | contig 24105 bp, 27 predicted proteins | sample 7278171 | NCBI WGS metagenome assembly JAAUXT01 (sample SAMN14350112, study PRJNA611818) | marine sediment metagenome | isolation source: surface marine sediment (1.8m) | place: French Polynesia: Moorea | collected 2018-08
CCGCAAACTGACTGAACCATCAAAAGTGAGCCTCCACTGTTTGCAGTGGAAATTTGCGGTCTGTTTCGGATGTTTCTGTTCGATTGCTTGCACACCAACCCACACCAACCACAAATTTGCGCTTGTTTGCGGTGCAATCGAATACGCCCCTGGTCCCACCACACAGAATCAAAAGCCACGCGTGCGCGCGTTTCGGGGGGGGGGGTGGCAAAGTGAAAGTGGTTGGCACCTCCAGTTCCAAGTGCAGATTGGGATCAGCAGAGGTCATAAATAAAAGGTCACATGCACATCCAGGGCGGCGCTTCTTGAGATTGCGCGTCTGCATATCGTAAGTTCTTGTTCGTGTGTCAAGTGGAGGTGCTGACATCTGTGAGTGTGACGCCTGTGTGACCTTGACCGACGCCCCAAAACGAAGCGAAAGTGGATCAGGGGATTTCTTCCCGTTTTGGTGGTGAATACCTGGCTTTAAGCCACAGATGATTCTCTTTCAACCAAATATCCTCGTCGACCACTTTGACACAGCGACTTTAGAGTGATTCAAGACAATAGGTGTGTAGATATCCTGGGTGCTTTTATTATCGCCCACTTTAATCTGATCTGGCTTCGTTTCGGGTGTAGACGTCCAACTGGTGTCGAGATCCAGATCGAAATCAGTGACAAGCAACGTATGCACACACACGCGCACACACCACCCGTGAAAATGGCTGGGTATACTCAACCAGGTTCGGAGTGACATTTCCAGGGCATGCTTGGCCATTTCAGTTTGAACCTGAAACCTGAAGACACTGATCATTTCAGGCTCTGGTGACACCCGTGTCTCGCCATTTTGTTCCATTGGCATTGCAACAGCAGAGATTATTTTTGGAAAGCGACAAGTCCCATGCAGACGTGAGACATGTCTGGAATTTGGTGAAAGTGGGGCTTTGAATCAGGTGGAACATCCTACGAGGCTTATTCCACTTCTGGGTTTGACTGCATGTTGAATGTTCATGCTCAGTCGACCTCAACAAATACCAAGGGTAAAATGCCTTCATAATGTCGGTGCACAAGTTGCTTCAACATGCAGTCAAACCCAGAAGTGGAATAAGCCTCGTATGTTCGAGCGAAGCACAAGTACGAGGACACGTCGTAAACATCTTCGATCTTGCAATGAGTCGCATCTATTTTGCCTGTCAGGTGAAATGACTGTGAATGAGGAACGAGTGAAGGAGAAACTCCGGGAAGCACTATGCAATCTGCACAACACAGAAATAAACTTCGCGAACGAAGTGACAGTAAAAGGTGAGCGAGTCTGGTGTTCCAGAAAAGTTGTGAGAGAAAAAATTCTGATCCTGTCTGTTCTCCCCATTGTCTTGGAATACAGCTTTTCTTTGTGTCATTCCCATTGTTAGGGAAGAATTCCATTGCTGTGGTGACATTCTTTTGTTGACACACAAGGTTCTTGACATTGATGTTGATATTTTCGCTCATAATCAAGTTTCAACATATTTCTGTGCGTTAAAATTGTCTTTTAACCGTGAAATGTTTCATTCTGTTTGACTGTTTTCTTTCCGAAACGGGAGCAGCCTGTGTTGGGGTTCAATCTGTGGGCAAAAGTTTCAACAAGAATGTGTTTATCATTTGCTTTCTTTGTAGGCTTGCTTGGATTCACGTTGGACAAGAAGACCATTTTGATGGTAGACATCGCTGAAACGTTTCTGCGAGATGTTCCTTCCTTTGTGTCCCAAGGCGGGCAGACCAGTGTCACCTTGAAAAGCATGGCTCAGAAGGCAAGTGGTTTGATTGCAGGCGAAACAACGGGCGTGCCTCAGAAATTAATTTGCACCCGCTCTTCCGACAAAGCCAGTCGACACAAAGAAGCTGTTCCTTGGGCTTTGAAAAGTTTCTGAAAATCATTGGTGTGAAATACCCCACCCCCTCCTCCCAAACGATACACGAGAAAGGAGGACTGACAAGCTGCCCAAAGCATGTCTTTTCTCTGTGTGGTGTTTCATCCACAGGAAGCCTTCCGAACTTTTCGCGGCCTTTTGCTCAAAAACCGACTCGAGTTTTGCGATGTTCAAAAGTGTCTTGTCCTTCGGAATACAGTTGTTTGTTCAGACGCCTCACTGTGGTTGACTTGACATGAATGATGCGGCCGGTGTTTGAAAGACATTCCCTGTTGTACTTCCAGGACAACACAGCTAAAAGGCCTGCAGTGCGGAACGTGAATGAAAGCTGCAAGAGGCAGAAGATCTGTGTGTCTGGCAGCGAACCTCCATCCATCCTGTCTGCTCTCACCAACGCTTTTCCAAACAGAAAATCCATCGAAGATGGTGCGTTTTGCGTTTTGATCTTTCAGCAAGCTGTTATTCGTGGTTTGTTGGCGACATTTTTCTCTTTTTTTTTTCCAAACACCTGGTCGACGAACTTCTGTTGATCACTTCTCAAACTGTGGTGTCCCTGAGGCGGGGTGGGGGTTTGGACACGAATTTTTCTTCTAGCTGTCATATTGCTTGGAATTCGTAGTTGTAAAGCCCATTTGGATGTCAGAGCGTGATGCATACCTCGTGTGTGTTCTGTTCCAGGCATCGCCCACAAACATCAAGTCAATCGAGGGTTTACGATGGCACCGACTCTGGCGGATCCCCTGGCACAGCACGAAGCAGCTGCTCAGCCGGTATTTGCGTATCTTCTTTCTCCGCCATGCACACTCTCAAAACAGCATCGCGTTTCAGACCATAATGTGATGGTTTCTGCCCAGGACTGTATCATGTGTATGTAACTTGAGATTACAAGACGTTTTTCGTTTCAGGATGAAGTTCGCCAGGAGGTTCGTGTGAAAGACGAGCCTGTGTCTGATGACGACGATGCAAACATGCAGGAAGAAGATGCGCAAATGGTGAGTGCGGTGCAGACGTCACAACCAATCCCAGAATTACCGGTACTTTCAAAGTCGAACCGTTTTTGTTTTGTTTTGTTGTTTTCATGGCAGCGACGAGTCCGGCGATTTCACGCCAACCATCCATGTTTCCGACTTGTCACCTTGTGTATAAAGTCACGATTTGCCTTCAACGGATGAATCTTGCTGGTTTGACCTGTCCCCGCTGTTTTGTTCCCTGATCAGAGGTTTCACTCTTGACATTTTCTGTTGATAAGGAGTTGGAGGGTGTGAAGGAGGAGCGCTCTAGCGGCTCGGGAAGCCCACTCTCGTCTCCCGGACCCTTCTCGACGCTCGGTGTCGCAGACACGAGCGGCGGCGGCGCCACCGGCGTTTCATTCTCTGGCATCAACATGTTCGCCAACATGTACAACTCACAGAATCCGCTCTACACGCCGTTTCAAGGTATCAATTGCAGATTGCTTCAAAGTGCACCGTCTGCGAAGTTTGTGTTGTGCTCATGCTTTCCCGAAATAGATTCTGTGTCCATGAACTCCTTTTCAACCCCTTCCCCCCAATTTAAAGCCGCCTACGCCGCCTGGTTGCAAAAATCTGTTGCCTGATGATTTTCCTGACCCTTCAGTTTTGGTGTCAGCCAAGGCCCCGAGGGCAGTCGTGGTTGACTCCGAAACGTTCGTCACTCACAGAGCCAGGCTGTCCCCGAGTTTCATCGTTGCGATACGCTCACCGCGCATGTCAACACTGGCAAGAGACTTGGTTTTCCTCGCTTCCAGGCGTGCACCACCGGTATCAGATGGAAAACGACTCGTCGAACATGTCCTCGCGGAAGCAGTATCACTGCGACCAGTGCAGCTACTCGTCCCAATGGCCGTCCAACTTGAGGCGGCACAAACAGGTGCAGGGGGTGCAAGTTTCTCGGGCAATGGGTCCCAAGAAACTGTCGTGCTTCCTTTGTTATCTATCGTTGTCCCAACAGGGTTGACATTTCCTGACTCAGTCGTCTACCATTCCTCAAGCAATGGAGTTCGTCAGACTGTGGCATTTCACACAAATGTCGCCCAACAGTTCTCGCCGCGCTGCGATCCGCTGGCTGTCTTCTGTGAGAGACATGTCCATCCAAGATTCATGTTATTTCAGAAACACGTGGACCCAGATTATCGTCCGGCGATGGTGCACGTGTGTGAGAAGTGCGAGTACAAGACTGGGTGGCTGTCAAACTTGCGGCGCCATATGCGCACTGTGCACGGCGAGAACCAAGAGAAGGTTTACGAGTGCCCGTCCTGCGCCACCATCCAGGTGAGAAAAGTTGTTCTTCCGATACATGGAAGCAAACTGTTCCTGGTGATGACATCTTACCATTGCTTTGCAAGGCAACTGCTGTCATCTGTATGCTATACACTGATCAATGTTCTTCAAACACATTTTGCAGATTGCCAAAGAGGAGCCAGTGAAGTGCAAGAAGTGCAAACGCTCATACACGTCGTCAGACACGTACAAGCAGCACGTGCAGAGTATCATCCAACAGCAGCAACTGACGGGCGGGATGTGTGCGCTGGGTGGAGGCGGGGAGACGGCACTGGAAGAAGCAGTGCGCAAAATTACTTCTTCTGTTCTCGGCGCGTCAGCCAGTGGAGGGGGTGAGCCAAGCGGCGTTCCTCGTCCGGTGGAGCCTCCGACGGATGCGTTGAGTAAACCTGGGCTGTGGCTGGGGAATGATCCGTCTGGTGGACTGAAGGACAGACGTGAGAATCAGACTGGAGGGCGAGCGAAGAGGTGGGACGTGCTGCCGGCAAGGCTATCGAATGGGAATGGACAATGTGATACGAGCCACCAGAGGACAAAGCATCGTAATTTATTTGATGAAGAGGCAGAATCTGAATCAACTCAGGACACCCACTCAACTCCACACCAAAGTGAGGGTGACCCAGCTGGGCGAAGTGTTTCTTCAGCTCAAAGAGATAAAAACCACAATCCTGCTCAGTTCCAAGACGCTGTCGCGAACACATCGGCCAGCTTTCTCATGAAGCGCATGCGAGATGTGTATGGTTGGACCGAAGGGACGGCTGAGAACTCACGACCCAAGATGGAAGTAGCGAAAAGCTAGCCGTGTGGTGGGCGACATGTGACGAGTGCTGATGGATGTCGGAAAGGGACTGAGACATGAATGGATTTTGTAACATGAGCGGAAGTTGGTCGGAAGTTGTTTCTGCTCGCTCGAGATTTCTGAAGGACGTCAAGCTGTGAACAATGCGCAATGATCGAACAAGACGCGGAAGCTTCGTTTATGAGTGCAATCGTGGAAAACGCAATTTCCGAGATGTGCAGCGCATGCTTTTACAACTCGTGTCAGATTGTACTGGCGTAGAAGACAGTGTTACAAGACTATTTTCCACACGCGCCGACCATTGAAGCTTCAGCGCGAAAAACTATTACGACAGTCTGTCCTTTTATCAGTAGATCCGGTCACTGGGAGCGTGATTTTGTACCGGCAAAAAGAATTTTGGCCAGGTCCAGATTCATGCAAAGATGTCTTCAAAAAGACCATCTTGACGGAGTACGTGTGTCCTCCGGTCAAACGCTTTCAGAATGTCATGAAGTCCAACTGCCACAATTGTCAGCCTTCCACTCCCCACCCACCGCCTGGCACCCAAAAAAGTTCAAGGCCATCTTGAAAATGTCACCCCCTTATGTGTGCGTACTTACCCCCGGGGCTAACCTGTCGTACAGTGAAGACAGCAATGGCGTGTTGGTGCCCGAGGCACGTCTCCACAGTGACAAGTGTTCTTGAAGTCAGGTGTGCGCTGACGTCAGGAGTGGTGTAATATTTGAGTCAATGGAACACAAAACGCAAAACAGCAACACAGCACCTCTCGTGGGATAGGACAGCAGTTCGTAGTGTCGTTTGCCCCAATTTTGCGGGTTGTGTAACTTTCCATAAAGAGAGCCACTGTTAGCTTCGCTCAAATTCCCATCGTCCTGTTGACTTGCTTGTTTTGTGCTTCGTAGCAAGGGTTTCACTGGCTGGAATTTCTAACCTGTGCGGAAGCAAACGTTGACGTTGCTTCGATGGAGTGTTGAACAAAAGGTGCGTCCTTTTCCATTTGCAAGAGGTGTTGATTGAAAACGTCATACGACACTCGTTGGTCAAACTGATTCGAAAAGGTAAGATGAATAGTTGTGGTGACAAATTTGTGACGAGGGCACTCTCGCCAGTGTGCGTAAGTTTTCTGTCTCCACAGAAAACTTCACACACATTTACACCCATTGACAAGTGTGGAACCAGCTTTGTCAGACAGTTGTGGTTGTGATCCTTTTGCGTTGTCGTTTGGTGAAGATTTTGTGATGTTTGTGAATTCGAACAGCTCTGTGAAACTGAACGCCTGGTGGGAATTTCAAGCGTTTTTGTTCTTTGTACACTGAATGCATACTCAAACTGTTTACTGTTTCCCGTGAAAATTATGAATATTGAATCTGCAATCCGGCGAAAGAGCAGTTCGTTCACTGCACAATAGCCAGATTCTAGCAGTGCAGCCTGTTTGTTGCTCACAAGCTACGAGGCTCGATCAACTGTTGGTTTTGGTGTTCACAGGCCGATTTTTTTTTTGTCCCAGAAGAAATTGAGATGACTTGCATGAACTGGATACGTTTATCTGTTTCTGTGCTTGGGTTGTGTGAAGCTCGGCAGAAAAACACTTCTGGTTTGGCAAACAACGGAAAATGTCGCAAAGACATAGTTGGCCAAAAAGAATCCTGTCTTGTGAAGAACACAGTGGTCAGCTTCACTGGCAATCTTGTTGCCAATTTTTATCAAATGAACACTTGGACAAATCTCTTGACAGTGGCAAGGAAATCAAAGGTATCGCTGCTGCCATTTGAAGCTGACCAGATAAAGGTTGTCCACCACGCAGTGTCGGTATCAAAAGCGCGCGTTGTTGATCAAGTCTCGTCTGCAAGTGTACACAGTGCGGAATGAACCTTCTCTTGGTTTTGGCAATAAATGTTTGTGCAATCACGTCGACTGATGTATCTTTGTCTTGTTCAGTGGTTATCGAACTGTTGAGCCTTCCTTGCAAGAACTTTGTTTTGTTGCAAAAAATGTTTTATTTTCGGGTGATGATACATGAAAGCAGTGAGAGTGACATGCAGGTCGAAAAAATGAAGTCAAGGCTTTGTATAGAAGTCGGTGGTCAGGAAAAAAACCTGTGACGTCAGCAGAAACGAAAGTACAATGACGCATTTGAAACTAGAACACCTGCCCGTTGGACCAAGATGACTGCCAAGAAAACACCCAAGGATACACCTTGAAGTGCATCGTCCCTCTAGTTTTGGCGCACAATGACATTTTTGCTCCCCAATTTGTTGGTCTTCTGAAATATGAGGACCCCACCCAGACAAAATTGGAAATTGAGGGGTGATGTGCAGAGATCCAGACAAGGTGCACAGCAGCACAAGTGAAAACATGACCCCCTTCACCACCCCACGGAGGTTGTATGCTACCTGTGTTTGGCGGTTCAGAAATAACTTGGTGAATGACTTCCGGGCTGAAGGCGCACGAGAAAACCCCAAATCGAGCGCAAAACGTTTGGAGCAGTGGAATCGCTCAGGTGCAACAAAGTGAGAACTTTACAATCTGACATCTCAAAAGAATCAAGAAGCCACTGCACTGGAGATCTAAACTCAATGGGACAAAAATTCAGTCGTGAATAGAAATTTGACGTGAAATATCTACCGACTATGGTTACATACAGTCTGCGAAACGTGTACGTAAATATAAAAAATGTAGTTCTTAGCAGTTTCCATCAGCCAGTACAATTTACAAGGGTATTCTGTTGGTTGTTTAGAAAAGTTCGACGTATGTACACGGTGTGAGTTGAAAAATTGATATGCATAATTTTATCTGGAACATTGATACTTTCAACCAGTCAGTTTGGTTTTGTTGTTCGCGGTACAGGACACAAGAAACCCAACTCAACAAAAAAGAGAGACTTCTTCAGGTTGCGTGCACATGGGATCTGATACGAAACGCATTCCGCAGAACAGGTTCCATAAAGAACTTTGAACGCCACCGTAATTATCACCATCTGCGATATTTGCATTTTGTTGTTTGGCGTACGTAGTTGCGTGGTCACAAATCAGAACAGGTTCCTCACAGGCATTGACTCGATTCAAAAAAAAATGCGGGCACGTTCACAGCTGCACTGCCCAAATTGGCTTTGGCACACACGAAAGAGTTTCTCATTTGAATTGACAAAGGCAAAAATTGTTCCTGCACCAAAATAAGGGGACTGGAACCTGTGCGTGGATGTGAACGTGAGGGACGGGTTACGTGTACGCAAATAGTTGAAACGGGTGCACGAGGAGAGCGAGGCAGCGACACACCGGATCATTTTGGTCAATCGGTTTTTCAAATTTCAGATCATCAGATGTTCCGCCGTTTTTCCTTTTTCTTTTCAGTTCATCTTTTTTCGACGAAAGCGCACAAAAAGAGGTTTTTCCTGATTTCTGCAAAAGAGAACACAGCAGAACATCTGATATACGTATATGTTTTATAAGTGGAGATTTGTGATTGCCTGGTGGAACAACAACCATCACAGTTTCGGTGACTTCATACAGAGCTGTGGCATAAGGCTGCGTTTTGCGGCAAAAGTCATGGCGGCATCAAACTTTAACATGATGCCCAATGTGACACAGGTAGCTTGCCGCAGATTATCGCTGGCAGCTGATTCTTGACGCAAGAAATGTACGGACACAGGAGTCAGTGGTGCCGCAAAACGCAGGTCTACGCATGCATTTTGCAAAGCGCAGCTCTACATGAAGCCGCTTTTAATTTGGCATTTGAGCATGCACGCAGAGAATTCAATGTTTGTGCACAAGTGCTCATGTCAACTGTGGTATTTCGCTGCAGAATGCAAAACTGCATGGCCAGTGACAGCAGACATGAGAATTACAAACGGAAGTGAAGATTCCTGAGAATGCAATTTTGCACAATGTGCAAAACTGAAGAATACGTCTCGTCCTACAATTGAACCATTTTTCGGACAGCTAAGTGTACTCGGAACAATCAACAATCAGCTGCAATTCAGACTGACCAGGAAACAGAATCAGTTTCGAAAATTGGCCTGAAGGCTACAATCCGATTTGGTGTGTTCGCGGCCTGACATTAGATTTGCGTGGGTGATGGGGTAATTTGAACACAAACACATGGAAATGGAAAGTGAGCGGATACCAAACTCGAAGATCCAAAACAACAGGTCTCCTTGTTCTCACAATCCCCACACAGTTTCCAGGTATCTTCAGGATCTGTGCGTGTGAAAAACTTCTTTTTTCATGCTGCCGCATCCATGCAATCTCAGACTTGTCAAAGTCCAGCCGCGCAAGCATTTCACGTGGTTTCCTCGTAGCAAAGGCTTGAGCAGCTGGATGAGAGGGAGGATACACACACACACACACACACACACACACACACACACACACACACACACACAACTGAGAGGGTGATGCTCATGAGGGTGACATCCTTTGTTGTGGTCGCAGTGAAGATGGTGCGACTGAGTGGGAGTCATGCATGGCGGCATGCCACACGCCATGGATGCACACAGGCAAACAAGGAAAGGGAGCAGAGGGGAGAGGACCAGGGAACTCGGGAAGAAGAACTTTGCCGTGGGAGTTCACGCGCAGATCACAACACTGAAGGAACCACTGTTTGGGACGAAACAGATACGTTGATATATATGTGTACATATCTCCATCCAGAGATGTCTGCTTTTCACCAATGATACGCGGTGCATAACAAAACATGATGGACCTTACAAAATGAGTATTACCAGGTTTGTACGAGCGTACATTTATATACAAGTACATTTTTAACATATATTTACGTGTCAGTCACAGAAGTCAGCAATATCATACATTTGACATTGGGAATTTTTGTGAAAGGCCATACAGAATACACAGCTGGACCAAGGCCATCTTTGGCCATCTGCGGTCCAAACATTGTCCTTTGAAACAAAAACAATGTTTTCCCAAGCTAAATTTCCTATTCGTGGTCAGCATTTCAGTTTCAGCAGAAGTCGGTCGCGAATAAGCATGCACTTGTGTTCGAACACGAGAATTTATTTACATCATTTTCTACATTCTTGACAATCGGTCCCCATCAGTTTCAGGGTTTCTGGCACCACTCAGACGCTAACATGGCAAAGGGGCCTTTGGCCTCAATTCACGAAGGAAATATCGCAGTTCAAAGTTTGGTGTCTGATACACCTTTCTTTTTCTTGCTGTCCTGTCTGACCGAAAAGGTTCCCAAACTGCACTCTTTGCTTCTCACCAGTGCCTGTGACTTTCCCGAAAGGAGAATGCACGCATCATTGGCCATTTCAGATCTTTTTCCACAATATGCACTCGTAATTTAACCTTACTGTCCGGATCGTTCGTCCCCTCGCATCGTTTGTTGACATTCCGTGTGGTCAAGTTTGGACTGTCTGCTTGTGAGCGTCGTTCTCCTCACGAGTTTCTGTCACCAACCTTTTCGTGCGTCCACGATCACGTGTGCACTGGCCTCTGAAACAAGAATGTTCACACCCGCCCGATCTCTGTGTGTTCACTGCCCCATGCACTCCTACCCAACGGAATCAGCAAGTCCTCCCAACTCCCTGCGCAGCCTGTATTCTGCAAGCGCGTACGAGATTATGGAGAGAATCAACAGGGAAATGATAATGTAGAGTTTGACGGGAATGCACACGACAGCGCTGAGCCCGAACGCAAGCGCCGCGCCCAGGCCCTGCAGCATCCGGAAGTTCTGGAACGCGACATCGTGGTCGTCTGGGCAACTCAGGTTCACCAAACCTGAAACAAACGAAGCGGTTGAAAAGAACCAAACATTGCACAAAACTGTGTCAATGCCTATCAACATTCATGTCAACTCAAAACTTGCTTCATAACCTGTATACAGAGTCACGCACCGAATGCAACCTTGATACTCACAATTGCACTGCGTTTGCCAGATTGCATCACAGATTCCCCACAGAGCAGACAGCACGAAGTAGACAGGGAACAGGCTGTTACTGGGAATGCATACGAGCAAGTAGACGATCAGCCCGATGTGCAGGATGCTCCCAACACCTGAAGGACCCAGGATTATTTCAGATGCAGTCACAAAGCGCGACAAATAGACTAACAGAAACCACTGCAAGCTTCAAAACTTCGGAAACGTGCAGAAGTGTTTTGTCGTTTCGAATAATTGAAGTGCAATTGAGCAAACTCTGTCGTTGTGGGAGCCAACGTCTACATGTGGCAAAATCTCGTTGAAACTGGTCAAAGTCACCGAACCGGTGTACTATGTGATCAAGTCTTGGCGCAAAGTGTGAGAGAATACGTCACGCACCGACTATTGCCTCCCGAGGGATGTGTCTCGACACAAGCCCGACGAGGATGGAGAAGATGGAGTTGGCCACGCCCAGCGTGATCATGTTGTAGCCGACGTACTCCACGCCGATCGCGCACGTGATGTACGACTGCAGAAGAAAGACGTCAACTTGAGGATTCAGATGTCAACAGTCCTTCAATATACTCGGATTCATAGGAAGTTAAAGCATTGTAACCGGTGATAAATTCCCCAGAGGGTGTGTTATGACCTTCACTGAAATTTGCCCTTGGTTTGTCGAACTGGTTCAGAAAATGTTTGATCCACCTCCGAGAGAAAACAGGACTCAAGGCACTCAAATCAACATAGTTTGTCATTCTTATGAAAAACACCAATTCAGAGCCTTTCTGAGCGATCTGAGCTGAAAATCACTCGTTGTGCGCTGCATGTTTACACAAACAACACAGGAAACTGCAGCAGCGCGCTTCTGTAGAGAAGCCCGAATACATCATGTCTGCTTTAAAATCACACCGGACCATTCTCACGGATTGCGTTGCCTTGGCAACCGTTTGTAAATTTTTGATGAATTGTCTTGCAGCGGTTGCCGCTCGGGCAAGGTTACGTGGTCGTGCAAAGCTGAGAATCTGCAACCATGTCAAGTCAGGTCCTGCATGGTGTGTGCGTTTGTCGTCCTTGTTCAGCAAACAAAGTGAATCTGTGTGACTTGCAACAAATGGACGCCGTGCAAAGCAGAATACGATCTTTTCCCATTTTGGCAACCAAATTTTCACCCATAAATGCTGTCACACTGCTGACATTGAGGTTCCGTGTGCTGACCCCCATGCAGGCACCCGCAATACACGCACGATCGAGCTGATGTGCGAGTTCGTTTGCAACCTCTTCGAAAAGAGTGCTTTCTTTGAAGAAAAGCCGGCGTAACATCTGTCCTGACTTGGCAGACTCGAATTGTTTTCATCTCAGTCAACAAGAGAGTGAACAATACTCCAGAGTTGATCATTAGGCGCTCCCCAACTGCATTAGGCTTTCGTCAGAGTTCATTTTGCGTAAACGTTTCTGCCATTTCCTGCTTGAGCGATGCCAAAATTCAATTGGTCGACTTCAAACTGAATTAGACTGCAACCGAGCTGACATTCTGCGCTGTGCTCAACAACAGATGGTTCCTTCTGCACCAGGTTGCTCTGCAACCGCATCTTCTGATGTCACAAAGTTGAAACGCTTTTTTCTCCCATTTTGTCAACAGATTTGGAACTATTGTTGCGTCTTCATGTTTTCCGTTCCCTAGCTCCCCATATTCCGCCATGAAACCCTTTACTTGGTCAGAACACCGAGAAAGGTTTTGGTTACGAGGTTCCCTCACTTAACCAGGAGTCGACCGCGAGTACTCACGTGCCTGTGTATGGATCAATGAGATTTTCAGTATGCATATCCTTAGTTTATTGAGGAACACATATGGAAATGGAAATGTAGATCTACATCCAACAATGGTAAACACATTATTTCGAGGTTGCGAGTACTCATGAGTATTCTGACGCAGCATGAGTACTCCACTGGGTGAGACTGGGTCAAATGTTATCCAGTTATATTCCGCAATTTCTGTGGAGTTCACAACTCTCGGGAAGTCATGCAAAGTATCTTCCTCTGGCTGCAATGAGGCATCGCAGTCTGACTGGATAATGTTCCATTGCAGAGCAGAATTCCTCAGGTGTGATCTGAGCAAAGGCGTGGTCAATCGCAGTCAGAAAATGGTGGACGCACACAAATCTCTCACCCTGGATGGCCTTCTTTAATCAGTTGAACAACCAGTAGTCAGGTGGTGAGATGTCAGGGGAGTATCCAGGGTGTGGCACTTGGTGGACACCAACATCACCGAGGACTTTTTCTTCATCTGGAATGTCTTCAAACCTTTCACCATTGTCCTAACAGAGAGTCCAATGTCTTGTAACAAGGTGGCAATCGACTTCCTGTGGTCGGCATACACTGATTCTCAGCGCAAATCCACTTTTGTGGTGGGTCAATTTCACTGGTTGTCCACTGTGGGCCTTGTCATTCAAATCCAGATCTCCGGACTCAAACCTCTGGCACCACCTGTGAATTTGTGCTTTGCTCAAACACTGGTTCCCGTGAATACGAGGATGAATCACTTGTTCTTGGAATTTAGCATGCTTTCAGAGACGATCATGATGAAGCCATTTGACACAATTTTCAATGTTTTGACCAGAAGGAACTCAATTCTTTTGCAACTTGGAGTCAGCAGGCATTGTAGTCTGTGACAGTGCACAATGGTTTCATTGTGCAACGATCAGCGCAGTCACAGACATGATAAATCTCAAGAACAAGTGATTCATCCTCGTATCTCTCAGCCTCTCCACTGTTTCATTTCTGGTCATGTTTAACTGCACACAAAACCAGATTTTGGCTCTTTGCTCAGCTTTGGCCTTCATGGTTTGAACACACAGTGCGCAAAATGCGAGCTTCCGACAACTCGGTCAGTCGATGTTAGGGTTCATGCACTCAAAACATTACCCAAGCAATGCACATGGAGGCCGAGCACAAGTCACCATAGAGTATACAAGTAAGGGGCTGTTCAGAACATAAATATCATGCAAAAATATTTTATAGAAAAGTTATCGCGATCGACTCATATTTAAGTGAGGGAACCTCGTATTCACACAAAGACCACACATTCTGAGTGTGAAGTGCCTCACCAGTGTCACCCGAAACGCATTGATCCATTCCGGTACTGCACAAAAACACCAAACACTTTCTTTTTTGGCGTTCAAAGTGTTCCAAAGTGAAACAACGGAGAAAATTGCCACCTGGGGGGAATTTTTGCCACCACCACCCTCTCCGAGAACGACACAACGAAGAACTGGCTGAAACGTTTCTGGCCCCCATGGACCAATTCTCTGCAGAGGGACAGTGGTTTGGAACGGCTGCAATGGTCATGAGCAAATGTTCAGTTGAGAAAGATGTACTTTCCAGCCTTTCTCGCCCACTGTCACTCTGCCCAGAGACACTGTGGCACAGGCTTGAACTCCGAAGGGTTTGTAAGACAAGCAATATTCTTCTCTTGGTGCTTGTCGTCATCTTGTGGGTGGGTGTCCCTCGAAACCGAGTTTGATTACATTTGGTCGCGTGTCAAAACAAATTGATGCATGAGGCACAGGTAAGTGAGACGGTGCTGTCTTCGGGAAACCAATCTCCACACAATTCTACGCTGTCAGTGGGAATTGTTTTATGGTACGCAACCACCCACGGTATAGATCCTGCTTCAGTCGTGCATGCACACATGCGTGTGGCAGTCTACTGCTTCACTTTTCACATTCTGGCAGCAAAGTGCGTGCTCTCACCCTGAAGGATTGAGTGAACCAACCAAAATGTGAAAAAGAAGCCTTTATGATGTTTGGTTTGCCATCAACACCTTGAAGAACAGCAAAATGAAACAAATCAGCATCAATCACATTCTCAGGAGAAAGGAATACTCATCATCATTGTTGCACAAAAAAGTCTGGTGCCCAATGACATGTGTGCACGCATGTGCATAGACTCATGTCATCGTGCGAATCACAGTGGAGTTGACCTTTGATCTTTTGGCACACGCCTTGACGGTTTTGTGGTTCTTGTTGAGGACTAACCCCTTCTTAGACAACTGTCCATATTTCGTGCTCTTCAAGAGGAACGTGTGAGTCTACTCGCGAGGTCTGCCTTCGTTGTGCCAAACAGAAGGCTCACAATATCGACCTTGAGGCTCTGGAGTTTGTCAGACACAAGTTCTCTGTTTTGTCTGTCAGATGTTGGCAGATCTGTTGCATGGCCTCCGCCAAACAGACTCAGGTGTTGGTCTGCAGTGCAGTCTCGCCACAGGAACACGAAGACATGACCTTTCATAGGTTTGGTCGACACCCAGACCAATGGAATCAATGTTTGCTTCTCTTTCTTCTCTCTGATTCTAAAGAATGGGATTTTGGTTGCAAGTCTTTTTGCACAGTGTGAGTGGGAAAGTGGGAAATTCAGAGCAATTGCAGCTTTCAGACCACAAATGACACAACAAAGCTGACAGTGTGTCACGAGCGACGCTCTTGAGTGTTGGAGAGTCGGATTCTCTTCAGAGACCGACCCAGCCCTGATGCCTCTTCACCAATATAAATCCCGACACTGATGGGAGGCGAAGGCCCTTCCAAGACTCTGAAATCTTCCCCGGATCCTCCAGATCAGCTCGCTACATCTCCAGCAGTTGTTTTTACCCAATACAACCCACTTGAGGCTTTGTCTGGATAAAATAAATGTACGGCTTCATTGCATTTCGGGGAGAAAAAGAGTGTCAGTTTCATCTGGTTTGGGATAAAGTGAGGCAGCGTCAAGTCTGCATGGTGCAGTGCTGTGAGAACATTGTCTGGAATGCTGTCAAGAATACAAAACAGCGCTGTTGTTGGTTCTTTTCCTTGCCACTTCCTTGTCACTGTCTGCTTGAAAAATGTTCGGAGCCTCAGACAGAAGAGGCAAGGACCCGAGCCCCTTCTGGGTTCTGGAGCAAGTGGGTTTTTTTTCGATGACCCCTACGGTCCTGGACCGAACTTGGATTTGCCTCTGTGCCGCCTACTGTATGGCACAGGACTTCACACTTCTGCATGGTGAAGTGAGTGGCTGATACGCGATCGCCACATCAGGCAGCAACGTTATGCACGTTCTGACTGAGGGTACACAGGGCCAAGGTTGCAACGAGATAAAGAGGGTGAAGAAGACTTCTGATTCACCGCCTGGTCAGAACTTTCCGAAGCACATGGCAACAAAGTGACTGTGGTGTCGAGTGTGGTGTGTCGTTTGGTGCAGATCGTCGTTGGCTCGACAGCCCGTTTGATCCTGCAGACATGAACCCTTCAGCGGATTCTGCAGCGGAGCCATGGGGCCTAACCCCTGACCCCCCACACCAAAATTATTCTGCTCCTCACCCAAATTTGTACCACAGGCGCTCGTTTTGTCATTTTGAGATTCCAAAGTTTTTGTTTGGCCCCATCCCAAGAATGGCAGTTGGCCTCAATCATGCATCTGCCGGCAACGGCAACGGCAAACGACGAAGACTTCAGGTTTCCCTGATGGGAAACCGATTGAGATCAAGGTGTCAACCTGAAGACAGTTCGTTTCTAGCAAATCCTGTTTCTTGAAGCTGAGAAATGGCGCTTTTCTCTCGCGGAATTCCTCGTGTCCCAGCGGAGAGTTTGGTTGCGTCGCTCCGCTATCCGCTTCGCGATAGCGATGATCCATCCGTCTCCACCACAATCGCCACCGGCTCCTGCCTGATTACTCTCGACAAGCATACAAATCTGTGTACCATGTTGTTGTTCTCTTGTTAGCTTGCAAAAGGTAAGTTCTGATTGACTCTGCAAAGCGCGTGGGCTCTCAGCAAGGTGAAGAATTTTTGCCTTGCCAAGACAAGAAAGTTATTGTTTGGTTTGTTCAACCTTCTCAAGTTGGTGCTTCACATAAGGCCTCAACATTGGGAATATCTATATTGGCCTCAGATTTCAACGGCATGGCTAACGTTGCAAGAAGCAGTGCGCGTGTGTGTCTTTGCAAGCAGGTAAGGAACCACAACAGTGTTTGACTACTGGCAGCAGTCAAATAAGTAACAGATATTGAACGAATCCGAACACTCTATTCTGGATGGAATGAATCCCCGTTGAGGGGTGAGTTGCATCCAGAATAGTGTCTTCGGATGAGTTCAATATCTGTTATACAGCACAAGTGTGATAGTTGAGTAGTTTTCAAGTAATCAACGAGAAACGCCCCTCAAATATCGCACTAGTGCTGTATCACGAAAGAAGGAACCTTCGTCGGAGAAAACTTCAAACTGAGTTCATGCAATGCCAAGCCAAAACCGCCACTGAGTGACGCACGCGTGTGAGTCACTCCATGTTTGTCTCATTCGCTCAAGAAAAACGTGGAATGGAAACTCGCGACTTTGTGGGTCGCTTCTGGTGTCGCAACTATCCTTTCATGCCTGGAGCTGCACACTTCGGACTGCACGCGACATGTGCAGCGATGTCCGTTGACGCAGCAGCGGCTCTTGGACTGCTGCAGGGACGGGACGGGTTCTGTACATCTCCGCACTCATTGTGAGTCCTGCCTCAGAGTCGCATCCACCGTGTCCGTAGAGACTCAATTGGTCTGTGATGTTCATAAAGCAACTCTGCTTGTCGGGCCAGATCTCCGTTTATTGGACCAGATAATCGATTCGCGGCAAAATTGCAATTTCTACGAGCAATAACAGATAAAATATGACAAGCAATGGGGTAACAGAGGTTGGCGGTCCGCCACTGTAATCCAAGCTGTGGGATTGTAAAAGTGTCCCGCCCCAGGTTAACGCCACCACGGTCACATATTGGTCTCTACTGTGCTTGAAACATCACCAAGCGACCGAAAACAAAAACCTGCACATGTTTCTGCATTTCGTTTTCATGAGGTTCCCTTGCGGCAGATGACTCCACCAATTGCGACCAACTTTCAGCTTCGTCTTTGTTGGTGCAGCAGTCCCGCCGAGAACCCAATCATAAAATGCCCCTCAGAACATCTTGCTGCCTTGATCAAGATTTGAGTCACTTATCGCGCGCAAGAACATGCAGCGATTGTTCAATTGCCAATTTGTTTGAGCGCCAGCTTGAAATTGTTGTGCTGCTACTCGTATCTTGCGTTCTGCAGATGTCAGGCTGCGATTTTTCGTTCGGGGTTCTGGACTTGACTTCGGACCAAAGGCACAATGGGTGGGAAGACATGCTGCAAGGCGCATTTGTGAAGCTCGCACAGCATGCCTGCCGCGCCAATGGTCGAGGCATTTTCTTGAGTCTCGTGAAGATGGCCAAATATAGAAGTGAAATGATGAGGGCTGCAAATATCATTAAATATTTATGGGAATCTGTGGTCTGCACTTGATGAATGTCATGATGGAAGAAGAGGCTGCTGCACTCCAAGAAAATCAACTTACAAACGTGGTCCTTGCAAGGATGAAGGGGTTTTGCTGGTTGTTTTTTGGCGTGCTGTGCTGTATGGATGCCAGTAGTAGCCTGAGAACTTCACAAGTCAAAAATCTACTTGACAATTGTCGCTTCGTTCAGGAAATGGACCACGCTCTCCGTGTTGTGATTGTTAAGATCCTTCACATGCGTCTTTGACTTCTATTTGAGCTCTGGCACGAAAACCCCAGACAACAACGGTCCAATGACGTTTGTGTGCGCAAAGCAGCTGAACATTGAGGTGATTCACATCGTCGGTGGGGCCACGAGACTCGCGTGAACCTCCCAGACCCACTGCAACAGAAGGAAAGAAAGAAAACCCGACCCCGCTCAGTTTCCTTGTGAAGGCATGAGAGTCTGTGTCCAACTGAAAGGAAAATTGCGTTGTCTCCCAGGTGATTTGTGAAGTGAAGCATGACAGCAGAATCCGAAAGACTCTCTGCTGTGCATTGTGGAACCGCGCCATGCACATCATCTTCAGTGGACGATGGTCCTCGAATTTTTAAGCACCACATGTTGCTGGGGCAGTCGTTTTTTTCGCACAGACACCACTTTGGTCACTTGCCATTGGCTCTCAAGTGCAACTTTGGTCATCTACGCCACGATCTGGCAATTGAGGCACCGCATGGAATGAACAAGAGCATTTGCTCAAACTCGCAACTCTCCCAACATTTTTGTCACACACTGACTGGTGTTTTGCTCAAGTCCTGACCTCCCAGTCTCAGATCTGTACCTCACAAACAACACATTTATCCAGGTTTGCTCGGCTGGAAGCGGAGAAGCGTTATCTGTGCGGCGATGGAGAATGTCGATGGAGCCGTCGTGACTTTGGGCAGCTTAACACAAGAACCTGCCCTCGGCGGTCATTTATCTCAGTGAAATGGCTCAAATTAATGACCGAGGAAGGATCAGCAGGCTCCTGGTAACTGTATTTTTGGGCTGGAAGTAGCTGATGCAGAGCGGTGCGTGGGTCCAAATACGGCGAACCAGATTACATCCATGATGTTCCGCTCGTGTTGGGAGAATTGTTAGCAAAGTCACGAAGCACATCTCCAGCCAACCCGATTTTCATGAGAGCCATTGCACCCGAAGTGAAGTCCTCAAAAGTTCACATGAGTGCAGGGCTCCTTTTCTTGGGATGTGCCCTCAAACGGCTTTTTCTTAAATGTCATGTTTGGTCCCCCAAAAATCGGCTTCAGAACGTGCGCGATTGAATCAAAGTTTGAATGGGTCCTCACAAACCTTGTTGTAGTCAGCGTAGACGAATCCTTGTTCGAATCCGTTGAATATTAGCAGAGGAATCAGCAGTCTGTAGGTTTTGTGCTTCACCAGCTGTTGCACATTGTTCAACACCACCTGAAACACAAAAGGATGATTCAGTCACTTTGCATTCAAACAACGATCGAAAGAGCAAACAAGCATCCTGGGAGTGTGGTGTGGTACATGTCACTTCGTGAATGGGTTTCGGTCGAACAAAAGTCCAGACGGATGTCCACAGAAAATTCAATGGCAAGAAACTCTGACAACGAGAGGCTGAGTCAAAAGGAGCGGTGAATCTTTCCTTGGATTTTCCTTGAGCCCGTTTCGTAAACAACAAAGATCTGTGTGTGGTTTCTGGCTGGGAAAGAGTTGCAATTGCCTGGGAGGAACACGGACACGAGGCTCGCTGTGGCGAGCCTTGCCGGGTTTAAATGAGCCGGAGCTCAGGTGTCACTTGCAGCGCATCACCGCCCAGTCAATCATGGGCGGGTCCCTCAGGTCCGCACACCGATCCGCGCCGTTTGCGTCTGGACTCCATTGTTTAAGCGACGTGCACAGGGCGACAACAGCACAATTTGGCAGACACTGAATGACACTGAGGTTTAGCTGTGGCAGACGAAAATTTTGAAATTGCAGTTGAAATGAGACGGATCTTGTTGGAAATCACTCAGACCAGAAGCGACAGAAGAGACAGAAATCCAAATCTGCTGTGTGCAGCATTCTGAGTTGAGCGAGCGAAGCGTTGAACGCTCGCATGTCCACAAAGAGAAGATGCATCTGTGAAGCAGGAGGAGCTGTAATTAACGTTCTGTTTTAATGAGACACGGCGCTGGTCTCATCAGTCGTGACGAGCATTGGGATGCCAAGCAAGAAACCACGGATCACAAGAAATTCGATTCACCCCCATGTGAGGACTGCAGTCCACAAGTGCCCGGGAGCATCGTCTGATTCGCAATCTTGTCTGTGACGCTGGAAACCGGCAACTTGGCTCAGCATGCAAGTCTTTTGAACAAAACACGGATTGGGTTTCTGCTGCACACTGTTCCTGGACCTGCTGACTCAAATGCGCACTGATCCTGAAGCACGCGTCAACATGACACTTGACAAGAACCTTTGAAAAACGTGACTAATTTCCACGTTGTCTCAGCATCTCAACAAGTCGGTGTTGCTGCAGGAAAGCTGTATCCACGGTGATAAAACCTGGACAAACGCTCTGCGTCACTTTCGAATGGTTACGCCTTACAAATCTTGACATCCAATATCCGCGGCCCGATTCTGGTCACAATGGACCACTTGTGTGCTTCGTTTGACTCCCTTCCTCCTCCCTCCCACCCGCTTCATTCCGTGTGTGAAAACACGCAATTCAGCTTCGGATCTGCATGGCGAGTTTGTGTGACCCTCAAAGCGTGTTTTGCGACAGGAAGAATGGACGCACGGGGCATCTTGCTTTCGTGCCACTGCAGACCACCAACGAAAACGCACTTGCAGCGACACACGTGGAAGAAGCATTCACTTTTTGTTGCGACTTTCAAGTGATTCCCAGGTTGGGTAAACACCCTGTTGTTTTCCTGATTGTGCACTGCTTTCCACGGCACACGTCTCATGCTTTGTCTCTCCTGTAGCTCTTGATGTCAACTTTTGTCACAAATGCACCTCATGCACTTTTCTTGTCTCATCAATTTGGGTCATAATGGACCACTTCTGTGCTTCTCTATGTCAGTTTGGACTGAAATACCCAGACACACTGTCGTCCCGAACGAGCAACGTCTGACTGTTTCGATCCACTGGGTTTGGGTGGCGATGTTCAGTATCAACCAGAGTTGCGCAGGAAAACAGACAGCTTGTTCTCCTGACTTTCCGCCTCAACAGGTTTGGTCGTTTTCTGACTGGCAAACGTCTCTCTGACAAATCTGGCTGACTGGACTTCAAAACGGGCAGTGTGACGCGGCTGGCTGCATGTTGCTGCACCGTGCCACACCTGCAACCACGAAATCTTCACTACCATGCACAAATAAAACTGGCCACCACCTGTGGAACCCGATCGTTCACCTGGAAAATGTGTCAGCCACCAACAAACTGAGCTGAGACCCGACCAAAGCACGTGTTCAACATTCATCCATCTGTCCGTTCACAATGTAGACCGACTGCGTGGGTTTCAGCCGAGCGGGTTTTCAACCCAAGCAGCTAACACATGGTCAGCAGCCCAGCCAACCAGGTATGGAACCAGCCATGGAACCAGCTATGGAACCAGTGCGTAAACAATCGGCACACAACCCTTGCGAGGCTCCTCCAAGAAAGCACTGGTATAAGTTTGTCCCCATGCAGTTTCGGGCTGCGCGAGTGTTGGCTGCATAATTCAGGGTGAGCAGGGGTGCATGGGTGGGTGAGCACTCGACGGAATTATGACATTAATATGACAGGGATAAGCTGACGAGGTTCAACACCGGCGCCTCCGGGTGACACGAAATCTCCACATCACAGCAAATGTTGCAGTGGGAACGGAAGCCGCTCCAGTGAACTGACCAACATTGCAAATGTGAACGATTCGTCGCTGTGACACTGTGCATGGTGCAGAGAAGCCGAGGGAAAATCAGATCCTCGAACAAAAGCCTTTCTCTGGCACTAGGAAGTGCAACATTGTCCGAGTTTGGTTTGATCAAGTTGATTACTTCTCTTTTTTCTCACTGAGATGGTCGGATTTTCTTCCACAAGTGAAACAAAATCAATACGTGTTGCCTTTCCTCGGGACCGAACCCGCTCCACGTGCGCGTTTGCGCCGGCTGCGTTTGCGCCAACAGCTTTGAGACGCGTATGTCTTGTGTGCATCCAGGAGATTTGCTCACAAGTGCATATCGGACGATCGTCGAGCCGAGCGCGGAGGGATTCCTCCACACATCGAGCGAGGCTGGTGAGAACGCGGCAGCCTCGGTCTCCTGACTCCAATTCCTATTTGTACAGGCCTCAGAAATCAGATGGGCACAGGTGGCCCGGCATGCGGCCGCCTATTCCAGCTAATTCATCGTGGGCCTCACAGATGCAAGGGAAAAGACCATTACTAAATCATGCCCCACCAGTACAAATTGATTCATGACATTGTTTGGACCGCAGTCTGCCTTCCCTTGCCCATTCCTCTCATCCCACCAACAACTCCACCTGAGGTTGCGTAAATATTTTATTAAAAGGTCTTATAAATGAACGCCCATACAGATAGGCAGCCGGCGCAAGGCATTACTTGGCTGCCAAATGGGCTGGAGAAAATATCTTGGGCTAACAGACAGGATGAAGTAATTTTCCGAGCCGCGGCGCAGCTTACGGAGAGAACGATCTGCGATAGTGACGGACCTTCCGCTTGTGGCCACCGTCTTCTGGGTCGAGGGAGAGTGTGAAAACGTTTCACGCCTGAAGCTGTTGCTCTTGAACAGCTGTCCGTTTGTCTTTCAAACGAAAGTCGAATTTTCAGCAAATCTGAGACGAATTTTGACCAACTGAACAAAACAGAGGTGACGTTGATTGAAAGCACAACCAGCGTTCGAGGAGAACTGTATGATTGTGAGTCACAAGACAAACGTTTTCGTCACATTTCTTTGGTTTGCACCTCACTGAACTCCAAACAATCAAGTGACTTGTCTCATCGGTTCCCATGAGAAACCCCGAATTCAAGCTTTTCGCCAAGCAACAAAACGTTTGGTTCAAACCTGATCAAAGCCCTGGTTGAGGACGCTGAGTCTTGGCTTCTCAGGGCTTGTCAAGAACAAGTGAGAACGGAAAGTTCTTCTTCTCTGGTTGGAATCCAAAACTGGTTCTGGTCAAGTATTCTGCCAGGCTCTCAGCTCAATCCGATTCTTCCCAAGGCGCCTCTTTCAACGAACAACCTGGTCATGCAGGTTCTCAGCCAGGCAACAATCAGGGTACACCTAAGGTCAAACCCTTGGTTTCTATCGAACTGCACTCTCCCTCAGAACCTGCCAAGGGTCTTGACCTGGACGGGACTTTGACTTTGATCAGGTTGGAGCTTTTCCGAAACCAAACTGGAGACCAAACCAGATCCCTGTTTCAAGACCTGACTTGATTGGAACCTGACCCGAGCCTTGGTCTGATCTTGAAAGGAGCCTTGATGACTGAAGCTTTGGTTGAACCTGACTGGAACCTCGTCGAAAAAAGCCGAATATTTGAACTTTTTCAGACCCAGGCTGCGTCCAGATCGGACCTATAAAGTTGCAAAAAGCACGCAAAACAAGTGACAAACCTGAAGACAGGGCTTCTCGGGGTCGGACTTGGCGCCGATCTTCTCCAGGAAGAGCAGGATGAGGACGAAACCGGTGAAAGCGAACACGAGGTAGGAGCCCATCAGCTTCAGCACCGAGTCCGACGCAGATCGCACCGCTGTAAGAAAGAGAGGGACGGGTCAGAGGCGCGGATACACAAACACGACGTCGTGCGAGCTCGTGAAGGTGTGCGTTAGCAAGCTATCTATCACGAATGCGTTGAGAGGTCGACTTTCGATGGGGTGCGATCTCCTCCTCTCACTGTCGCACTTGGTGACCCCTCAAAAGTCGACCTCTCAACTCATCGTGATA
>JAAUXT010151324.1_pt1 | contig 24083 bp, 38 predicted proteins | sample 7278171 | NCBI WGS metagenome assembly JAAUXT01 (sample SAMN14350112, study PRJNA611818) | marine sediment metagenome | isolation source: surface marine sediment (1.8m) | place: French Polynesia: Moorea | collected 2018-08
AAGAAGAAGAAGAAGAAGAAGAAGAAGAAGACAGGGAGAAAAGAGAGGGGAGAAAAGAGAGGGGAGAAAAGAGAGGGGAGAGAGTGTGAGTGAGTGTGAGAGAGGAGGGGAGGAGGAAGAGGAGGAGGAGGAGAGAGAGAGAGAGAGAGAGAGAGAGAGAGAGAGAGAGAGAGAGAGAGAGAGAGAGAGAGAGACAGAGAGAGAGAGAGAGAGAGCTCGTATTTGATCAGAAGTTTGTGATGGCGGGCATGCCACAAGAGGACCTCGAGCGTCCAGGTCCCCGAATCCACCAGACTGGATTTGGTGATCCTCAATCCTCAGTGCTCTCGCTCGGAAAACATGCGATGCAGAAATGACAACGCCCCACCCACCCAGTCTTGGAACTTTCCTGGCTGACAGTTCGTGTTCCACAGGCCTTCATCATCCTGTTAATGCGTAAACAGGCCGCTTTTTACGGTCATTAAGTCTCTTTTTTATCGTTCCCGTAAAAATTTCCTCGGGTCTTCTTCCGCTGAACGGAACTGTCGCACACACAAACGCAGCTTTGGGAGTCAACATTTCAGGGTTTGAACACACCTGTGAACTCAGGGAGGGGGTGATCATCTGCAGAGACCAAAGTGAACAATGTGTGTGGAGGCTCTGATTTTGGGGCAATTTGGCACTGAAGAACTTTGTCCTTTTCAGAGAAAAAGCTGTTTTTGCTGAAAGATTTGTGTTGCTCGTTGGCTTGTCATTATTCAAGGCAGAGCTGCTGGGATTGGCTCCTCTTATTGAGGCCGCGGGTCGTTGAGCCAACCCCCGACCCTCCCATGACCTGAGATGTTTCTGAGCAATCAAACGGATGTCTTGTTGATCACAACGCAGGAGGGGCAGGCCCACTTCTGGTCACGAGAGCCATGAGGAGTCATCAATCATTTTGATGGAAGACGTTTCCTTTTCCAAAGCAAATTTTGACGCAAATTGTAGTTGGAGGCCCTGGTGTCCTTGGATCGGCCACTGACCCCAGCATGGGTTGTTTGTGCACATGGAACCTCTGGGGGCAGTCACCATGTGAGGTGGGTGAGTGTTAGGACAAATGAGGGGTCTGGGGAGCAAATTAACAAGATCTCTCCACAGGACATGAAGTTTTCTCTCCACATGAGATGGGTAGGTAGGAGGACAGGTGAGGGGTCGGGGGAGCAAATTAACATGCTCCCGTCCTAATGGGTCCCAGCGTCATGCGCTGCGTCCCTGTCAGCGAAGGGACGCTGCGTCCATTTGGTAACGCAGCGTCCACAGCGGATCCAGGCTCCCGGGTTGCGAGGCCCAAACCAGGTCCTTGACTGGGGTTCAGACTTCGGGACTGAGTGCAGGGCACAGGCCAGTCATGACCAGGTCCCAGGCCGATTGGCTGCACAAACAAAAACGCGTGTGTGTGTGGTGTGCATGTGTATGTGCGACACTGACCAGCTCTTGACGAGCTGAACGGACGGCGAGGTGAGCAGCTCTGTGTGTGAGTGTGTGTGTGCGTGCTTGCATATGGCCAACTCTGTGTTGGGGGACACTGATCCACTCTTTGCGGAGTCGGGAACCTCCCTGACCAGATCCTTGATCCGCCCCTGGACAAAGCCTTGATTTCATGTGCAAATATTGTGAAGGAACGCGTCTTATTGTTACGATCACGACCAAAGCTGTTTGTAGTTTCTCAGAACTGTCTTCATCATGCTGGAATTGAAATTGACCTGAAACAGTTTCAACATCTTGTAGCACATCCAGAATTCAGGTCAGGTACCGAACAATTGGGAAGCGACGAAGGTAAAAATCTCCAGATTTTTGCGTGGGAAACGTGTTGGTGGGGTTTTCGGGGTTCGCCCCGGGAAGTTTGGGCAGTTGGCACCACGACAAGGAGGACGCTGGTTTCAACCTGTAGAATCCAGAAGGACCCCAGAGGCACAACCCCCCCTGACCGAGTCCCTGTGTCCACCCTTGGCAGACGTCACTTTTTGGACGTTTCGCAGGAAAATTTCCAGGTGGCCAAGGTCCAGGATCCGCCAGGTGGAAACAGGGATCAAGTTTCATTTCGTGTTCTTCTCGTGTGTTGCAGGTTATTTGGAGAAGTGGCAAAAACATCGGACCCGCCCACCCGGCAGCCAATGAGTGGGGAGATCGGGTTACAGCGCGGACCCGTGACGTCACAGGACGCAGCCAATCAGTGCGGTGATCAGGTGACGTCGTGACGTCATCACCCACAGGAAAACTGACCCGATCAACACGCGGGAAAACGGTCACTCAAGATGCGGTTTGGATTGACACCGACGTCAATGGAACAAATAACACTGGATGCCATATTCGCTTGGGCAGGAACTGTGTACTGGGGGGATATGAACCTGAGAAACTGCGTGTCAGAGTGAACCAGGCGACACACCCGACGAACTGAGACGGGAGACTGAGCAGCAATGGGTTGTTGTCCACAACAAGGAAGAAAGCCAATTCTCATTGGTCAGCCGCGAATTCCCGTGACGTCATAGACAGCATGACGTCACAGTGGAGGACGCTAATTGGCTGATTAAGGAACCGGAAGTGAAGCCGGAAGTAAGATGTCTGACCCGGAAGTCCCGCTGGAGAGGTCCGGGTCCAAGGTGAGTGGCTCGTTGTGGTGTTGCCGCTTTGGTCGCTTCTGGAAAGAATCGCACAAGGACTGTTTGTGGTTGATTCGTCAAGACGAGGACTATTTCGTGGGGCCCTCGACCTGCGAAAGCTTTATGGCCAACATTTACGTGACGCATAGAACGCAATAAAATAACTGTGGACACATCCTAGATCCGTCCTTCGACAGTTGCACTCGTCACCCAAGATTTGGACCCGTCCCTGGTGCGTTGAAACTGGACATAGAGGCCGATCTCTGCTTTCGTTTCCAGGCCGGGCGGCGGGGATCGGGCCGGCGGCCGCGGATCCTGGTGGAGCGGCGGGCGAGCGCGCCCCTCCCCGGGGGCAGCGGGACCCCGTCCCCGCCCGCGCTCTCCCTCCCGTCCACCGCCGCCCTGTCCCTCGAGCCGCTGTCCCCGCCGACCCCCACCCTGGAGCACCTGACGCAGGCCGAGATCCAGGTGCTGAACTCGGTGTTCCAGAGGCAGCAGGAGTTCGAGCAGGAGGAGGCGGAGCACGTCAAGTAAGGAACGGGTCATCAGAGAGCAGCATGGGCGGGAAGGGGAGACAGGGGCCAGAAGGGGGAGGGAGGATCAGCAGGGAGAGAAGGGGCTGCAGGGAGCGGGAGGGACAAGGGACGGGAGGGGGCAGGGACACCATATGGAGTCCGTGGTGCCAGGATCCTGGATACTGCACATCAAGGAAGGGCAGGGCCACCAGCGGGTGACAGGGGGCGCAAGGACGGCAGGGCTGTGCCAGAGGATGTCAGAGTTTTACCCACGGGTGAATTGAAACCCTCTTCTGAACCTTGAATATTCTGTGCCATGTTCCATTTTCTCCTCTGTGGCAGAGTGGTGTGCACGTCAAAATGTGACATTGGGATGACGCAAATTTACGCAGGTCTCGTACGGGGCTCAAGAACAAATTGCGACGCACCACCCATTGTCTATTGAGTGGACGGCGAAACAACGCGTGACGCTTGCCAAGCGAATCAGGCCTGGGCATTTCGTGCGAGTTCACGATTGTCTCCTGTTCATCCGGCGTGCTCTCCGTTGGTTTCGTCGCCCATTACACGTAATTTGGCCAAGGACACAACGCTCCTGACGTGACCACAGTTGTCGGACGTTCACCCGCCACGCCAATCCCACTGTCTGCATGAGCTGACAATACACCTGCAGTTTATTTGACCAAAACACAGACAATCTTAATTGGCACGGTTTCCATGAGCAAATTGACGTCGTCACCAGATTCACAAAAACACAAATCTCTTCGTGCAATTGACTGTTTCTGTCATTCTGACGTCACACGTTGCAGGCGTCTGGAGTCGGAGCTGCGAACCCTGGAGCAGCGCGTCAAGACCCACACCAAGTCCAAGAACAAACTCAAGGTGAGGGAGGGGCGCTGGCATGGATGGACGGGACGGGATGGGGCAGGGAGGGAGGGGGGAGGGCAAAGGTGGGGTGGGGCGGGGTGGTCAGGGCTAGGAAGGGTCGGGCGGGCAGGATGGAGTGGAGTGAGATGGGGCAGAGTGAGACTGGGTGTGGTGGGGCCTGGTGATTCAGGGCATCGAGTTGACACCCACACCAAGTACAAGAACAAACTCAAGGTAAGGGCAGGGCCAAGGGAACTGGGATTGGGGTTGGATTTGGCAGGGTGGGTGGGGTGGGGTGGGCCAGGTTGGGGCAAGCGGGGGACAGGGCGGAGTGGAGCGAAGCCGGCAAGGCTGTTTGAGGCAGAGGCAGGCCAGGCCAGGCCAGAGATGGGCCGAAAGGATGGGCCAGGCAGGGCGTGGCAGGGCAATTTTCAATTGGGTTCAGGGCAGAGCCCGGCAAGGCAGCAACTGACCGAAGGCGTGGGTCAGAGCTCGTCGTCGAGACCCCAGAGCTTGTTGGGACATGAAAAACGTGTGAACCTCTTTGACCTCATCTTTGCAGGTTGACCTGCGTCTGTGCCGCCTCTGCTACAAAACCAAGTTCGCGGACGGCATCGGGCGCGTGTGCGTCGACTGCGGGCGGCGCGTGTGTAACCGCTGCGGCACGTTCGCGCAGCCCCGCCCGGCGGGGGAGCCGCGGCCGCCGGGGCCGGGGCCCGGGGCGGGGGAGCGAGCCGCCCCGGGCAACCCGCGCCCCCCGCCCCGGGACACCACCGCCCCCGCCGTGGGCGCTGCGGACGCCAAGGGGGACGAGGCCCCTCAGACCGCCGTCGGAAAAGGGAAAGGGAAGAGCAAGAAGAGCAAGGTGAGTCCGGGGCCATGGCTTGACCCTCGAGTGTGGTTTGCGTTGGAGGAGTCCTGTATTTCCTGTATTTCGTTTCTGTGCAGGGAAAGAGGCAACGTCACACCTGGTCCCTCAGAGACACAAACTGTGACCTCCAAGCATTCAGTGTGGAACAGCCCAACGTGTTGCGTGCACTGAAAAAATCTTAAAAATAGCTTTGCTTTCAAAATGTGTGTGTTGGTGTGTGCGTGTGTGTGTTTACGTGCCGATCGATGCGCGTGTGTGTTGAAAGTTGCTGTTCACCTCTGTTTCGGTGTACATGTGCACGCTTCAGTGCCTAGTTTGACCCAATCTGGGCAGATCTATTTGTGTGCAAACCAGGAGGAAAAATGGGAAAGTTCAGAATCTGGTTGATCAGAAGGAGGCGTCGTCTTTGCAGTGCTGATTTAAATTCCGCTCGTCAGTGGGGAGTTTAAGCGCGACGTTTGAAATCACCCGTCGGAGCCCCGTCGCGTCAAAATTGCTATTTCGACGTTCACGCGTCGCCGACGCGACGCGACGTTCAGCCGTTTTCAAACGTCGTGCTTAATCTGCCTAGTAAAAGGTCAAAACGTGCACAAGCAAGGGGGTTCTTTCGGAAGGGACACGGGTGTCTGGAAAAGAGCGAAACTCCTGGCAACGTTGCAGAACGTGCGAGTCGCAGCGTCACCGCGAATCCCGTTGAGCTGTTTGTGGAAAGTCACATCAAAGGCGGGAAGTGGCGCCGCGTGTTGCCGTGGCGACAAAGGTGAGTGCGTCTGCAGGTAGTCTCTGTTCCTATGGCAACCCGGGAGCGCGTTCGCACTGCACGCGTTGCGCAGCACGTCTCACTTGTGAACCAATGGTCGCTGTGTCCCTGCGTGTGCACAAAGCAAGCCTCTGGCTTGCACCCGCGGACCTACACCTCCCTGCTATCAGGGTCCAAGTCGAGTTGCCAACCTGCAGCAACTCCCGTGGAGAACACCCTGCCATTTCCGGTGCGACACTCAATTCGAGTGGGTCACTTCCGGTGACTCCCTTCCGGTTGTCGCCTGAGTCCTGCTGCTGACAGTGATGACCCCTTGCGGCACAAGACGCACGTGTTTGTCCCAAATAAGAGCATCAGTTTGGACGGGTGCGTGTCATATAACTGCAGGCAAAGATGTGCGTGTGAGAGAGACAGAGTCAGAGAGAGAGAGACAGAGAGAGAGAGACAGAGAGAAAGAGTGTGTGTTTGTGTGTGCGTGCATGTGTGTGAGGAGTACAGCAGTCTTAGTCTGGGGCTGCAACCAAATGTTCTGGTTTGCACAATCTCCTGCAACTGCGGCAGTTTCAGTCCCAAACACTTTGCCGTGAGGGATGTGCCTTGTGTGTACTTTCACCCGATTACAGCCTGTTGTGTTTGTCTCTTCTGTGACACGTTCGTGCGCGCACGTCGTACAGAAAGTTTCGTTGAGACTTACAGATCCCAGAGAAGCTCGGGCCTTGTGTTGTCATCGTCTCAGACACGCGGAAGATTGACCGACTTCGGACCACGTGGTGCAGACAGGTCACGGAGAAGTCTGTCTAGGGAGTCTGTCTGGGCCGCTCCACAGGGGATGCGACGGGTCACGCGTTCAACAGCTGAACACCACGTCCACTGCATTGTGGGTAGTGCGGCGCCCACTCAGTTGTTTTTCTTCGGAGGAGGTCAATCTTTGTCACAAAAGTCAGGATCACAGTGGATGCAGTGTGCTTTTCGTGTCCCATTCCTGGTCTCTGGAGGCCCAACCTCATGTTGGCGACGAGTCTTTTCCACACCAGCTGGCGGGAGTCATTTGGTGACGCGTTTCACCACAACATGCAGCTGGTGGGTCATTACCTCAGAATTCCGGGAGGCAAAGCAGTGCGCCCTGGATACGAGAAAGCAGTTGGTCCACACACTCGTGTGGACACGGGGTTGTTACGTTCTTCGATGAGTGTCTGGTTTGTTTTTGGACATTTTTGAAGAAACACGTGCACGAAGAGCAGACAAAAAGGTGTGTGCTCGTCTCACATCGCATGTGGATGAAAGTGCACTCAAATTCGAGGGTTAGAACCCCCTCCCCCTCCCATCCAGACTGCTCCGCATCTGGCTGGACGAGAGCTGCACAACATACCAAATGCAGCGTGAATCAGTTTCTCCACCGCTGCATGTCTCCTTCCATTCTTCCGCCATGCGCAAAAGCTGACACGTGTGTGAAATGACATGTCAAAGAGAAAGAGGCGAATGTTTGAAAGGTCATTCCATGGAAAAGGCATTTCTGTGAGAGACCTGCCTCGGAGCAGCTTTCCAATCCGGAAATAGTCGTGACAGGCGAAATGACATGCGCATTGTGCTCTTTTGTGTTGCCGTCAAAAATCTGTTCACGCAGCCAAATAAAAGGAAATGAAAGAAAAGGAGTAAAAAATAATCTGGACCAGCCTCCTCTGTCAGCTATGAATGCCACTCGCAAATTGAAATGAGAAACAAAACTACACTGTTTTGCAAAATGCTGCCTCCTTGTTCACACAGAAAGAGAAAAGCCAACGGCTGTTTTGACAGACTGGACCCTCGTCACCGAGTGATTTTTGTGTCAATGGTGAACGTTTGTGAGCAAAACTGTAGGTGCCCATCACAAGGGGATCGTTGGAACCTGGCATGCCGGGACCACTGAACCTCAGGAAACTATGGAAACTTCCCCAAAGTTGGTGCTGTTAGCACAAAATGTTGCAGCTCTGTTGCACGCCCCCCCCCAAGGGACAACGGTCGCTTTTCCCGCCATCAGCAAACAAAAAATATGCCATTCAAAGAAGGTTGTCCCAAGGGACAAAGACTCAAAGATTATTGTTGAATGAACTAGGGCCGCCAGGGTGTTGTCCATTGCGTGGGTGTGGATGTGGGTGTGGGTGTGGGTGCGGGTGTAGGGGTGGGTGTGGGGGTTGTCACAACTTTCCGTCTTCGTGTGGACAAAAACATGTGGAGCAGCTGTTGCTTAGATCTACTGAAGCCACGTTCAGAATCCAGTGTGAAAACGAATCGCTTTGCTCGAGGCATCTTGAAGAGCAAAAGTCGGTCGGTCGGTCGGCGACCGAATCGTGACAACAGAGATCACCATGACAACCTGTATCCAGGTACACCTGCTGGAAACGCGCTGCTGAGGGTCTCTGTGTGAGGGTGTGACGTTGCACGGCGTGAATAAAGGGGCACAGCACAGGGGTTGAACCAGGACCTGGATCCAGGGGTCCTCATGCCGGGAGGAATTTCAACTTTTCGTGGGTGGGTCGGCACCTTGACAATTTATCCTCTGAGTGGAAAAACAGAGTGAAGTACGTCTCAAGGTTGTGACGCAGGGCCAATTCACTGGAATACAACACACAACGAATCCAGTGTGACACGTCCCAAAGGTCCATGCAGGGAAATCCAGAATGTGGTTCAGGGGGCCAAGCCCCATTGAGGGGCCTCTGTTGAAGAAACAAAAAATTATTGTTGTGAAAATATTTGAGAGTTCATTCAGTTTCCTGCGGTGTCAGAAGGACCAGGCTCCGAGGACTCCATGACGTGGTGCCCATTGACTGGGCAGGTCAAGCCCGTTGAAATCCTAACACGTGTTTGGTTCCCGAGTTGCCGGATCAGTGGCACAAATCACCAAAATGTGCACTGAGAGCCAATAACAAGTGACCAAAATGGCATCTGTGTCACCGATCCGGCAATTGGGGGCGCGTCGGAAAAGGAGCGGACGTCTTTGCTGAACCTCCAAGCACACGCACACGTGCACGCCTCCCTATCCAACTGCTTCAGAGCTGAGTGGGCTGAGACAGAGGCAGGGCTGAGTGAAGCCGTCTCTGGGTCCCTCCCCCCGCGTGTAGACTACAGACGCAGCGACTTCCTCCTCTACTGCAGGTAATCCACGTGAGATTACCTCAATTGTGTGGCTGCTGTATCAAGGAACTGCAGAAACACTGCGGCTACGCGGGCGCTGTGTGGTGCGGCGGGTTCTGTGCGGTGCGGCAGGTGCTCAGTGTCGACAGGGAAGATAGATTGTAGTGAGGACAGGGAAAATTATTGCAGTGGAGAATCAGAACAGGCGCAATGCTCATTGAGGAAGGAGGAAAAACTGAATATGGATGTTGGGTTGAAGTGGTGAGGTGAGTGGCCTTGAATTTTCCTGTGTCGAGTGTGTTGCGTCAGCGAGTTGGAAGCGCGTTCAGTGTCAGGCTGTGTGAACAGAGGTTGGGATGCAGAGGCACAAGAGACAGGAATTGAAAGGGTGCTTTGTATTTCGCGTGACTGTCAAAAGGTGAAATTGAGATGAATGAGACGGTTCCGCTGTCCTCCTTGAAACACACAACATGGAAAGAGGTGGATGTGCCCCCCTCCAGCCCCACCAGTTGGTGTGGTGAATCTGTCCCCACCAGTTGGTGTGGTGAATCTGGCCTCACCCGTTGGTGTGGTGAAACTGGCCGCACCAGTTGGTGTGGTGAATCTGGCCTGACCAGTTGGTGTCCCACACCTCATGCACTCTGTTGCGTCAATCCAGCACAACTTGTGGAAATGGGATCGCACACTCAGTTGTTGTGAAAAACATTTGCCCCTTCTTCAGACTCGGAAATTTTACTCGATTCTCTATGCAAAGGCACAGATCTGGACTGTGAACAGAATGTTTCACTACTTCTCACGTGCATGCTGGTGAGTGTTCGATGCCTGCATCACGTTTTCCTGGTTTGCAGTGACGCTCCGTCACGATGGGAGTTCTCAGATGCATAGACGCGGCTCTTGCGACACGGACAGGGCGTGCCCAGTGAGAGGCGGGCGGAGACCAGGGGGAGTGATCCGGGGTGCTCCAAGGCACCCTGACAACACAGAAAATCCTTTCGGTCACCCACGGGACCTGCTCTCTGACAAGGTTGAGGAGCTGTTAAATCAGAACCTTGTTGAATCTCAACAGCCCCTTACCCCGTCCATCACTTGTGTCTTGACCTTGACTGCAAGATCCAAAGACCCTCGTGGCTGGAGACAAGACCAAACACCACACACGTGTCTGTTGTGCTTGTTGCAGGGCCGGTGGACGTGCGCGCTGTGCATGAAGCGGCGCGAGTACGCATGCGCGTCCGGAGGCTGGTTCCACGGCGCGCAGGCGCACCCCACCACCGACAGCGACACCTTCCGGCGGAAGCTCTCCAGCGTCTGGGACGACATCGAGTCCGACTGGGTGAGTATCAGTCACAGTGCATACAATTAAGGCGACCACCAGGACGTGCCACGGTGAGAATCAGGGGAGGTAAATGGGTGCCTTGGTGTACCAGGTCAAGTGCGCGTTTTTGTGTGCCACGCTCTCTCACTGGCCCGGTTCTGGCAGGTTGTGTTGCTGGTAAGATTTCTGGGAAGACGAGCCGTTGACCATCTTCGTGAGCTCTGCGGTCTGAAAGAAACTGACATGATAAACTGGTCTTCGTACCTCTGTATTTTGTCCCTGTCCACCCTGGCTTGGTTCTGCAGCGCAGTGTCCACGTGTATTCGTCTTGCTTCAGCGACCTATCACGCGACACACCCACCCGTGGATACACGCCTGAACCTCGTCCTCGATCCCCCTCCCCTCCTGCTCCCCCTCCCTGCCTCGTGCCCCTTTCCGCCCTGCCAATTGATACCTCTTACCCCAACCCTGCCTGGTCCCCCTCCCTGTCTGGCTCCTCCCTCCGCCTTCCCCTTCAATTCCCCGCCCTCCCTACTCCACCCTTTCCTTGCATCTTCCCTCTCCTCGCCTGCCCCCTCCCACCGCTCTCTCCGCCGTCCTCCATTCCGTCACATCGTACCTGATTCTACCGCCTCTCCCTCCCACAAAGGCCACTCTCATCCAGTGCAATCTAACGAAATTAAATTCCTGTGAGCAGTTTGTAATTTCGCTCTTTTGTGCGGCAGTGTTTGGTTGCCATGGTGACGAAATAAGCGCAGCAGCGGTTTGTGACGTGCGTGACGCGTTTCGCCGGAGATGTCGCTTCGCACTTGTTGGGAAGCAGGCACGAACCTCGGAGGGCCCTGGGGGCTCGCAAAAAGTCGGTCATTTTGCGTTTGGGCCCTCCAGGCCTGGCTAGATCTGTTCCTCACTGTCCCCCACCCAATGTCGGGGGCATTGTGGTCCACTCGACATACAGACATTATGAGACACAACTGAGGCACATCCTCTGGCCCAACCCACTCCTGTGCTGCGCCTCACCATTAGGAGAGGCCAGCCCACCACTTCTACAGAAACTGCTGGCCTCAGAAGAGACGACGCAGCCCTGAAATAGGTACCAGTTTTCCTGGACTCGAATCTGTGAGAAGTGCACCGAAGCGATAGGAGTGAGGCAGACGCAGTGTCTCCATGTCGCACCACGGGTTTCTGTTGGAGACAGTGAGAATCGTCTGATATTCAACACGGGCCAAGACAGACGATGAAGCGTGTGTTCCAGGGGTTGACGAAAGCGTAGCGAGACCGAGGCTGGCGAGACGCTACCGTGTGTCACAGCGCAACCGCACGCGCATGCGCGTTCGTGGTTTCTTACACTGTCCAGTACCTTTAGAAGCGGGCAAGTTGTGTGTGTCCTGGGGTTTGGCGAACGCTTGATCCATTGGGCGTGTTCGATGTACGTGTACGGCTGGCCTAGTGAGCGGAAATGGCTGACTGCGCCCTGTCTCCACCCGAAAGGCGAAGTCGCGCGACTTTGCGCTCTCCACAGCCGCACGCGTAAAGCACGATTGTTGCATTGAAAAAAAGTACCTGTACCAGACTCCAGTCGACTGGCACGACTTTCGGAGCATCGTGACCCTGAGATACCAGACGCGTGATGCGCTGCGTCTCTGTCCCAGTCAGGACGCTGCGTCGCCGTCCGTTTCACATTGGATACGTGGTGCGTGTTGTGTTTCTGCAGAGGGGGACCCACCCAGGTCCTGCTGAGGTCCGACCTGAATGACAACTTCAACTGTAAGAATTTCATGTATATCAAGTGAGGCCTTTGGCAAAACCAGAGGGGAATTTTGAAAGTTTCTTCTGGTTTCGAGGCGGATCAAGGCCACTCCCCTTGAACGCATCCGTTGGCCCTATACGAACCAGTGACGTTCGTTTCCTGTGGGACGAGGTGGCGAACACTGACGTCTGTTTCGCACTGGACGCGCCACGCGGTGCGTTCCTGTGTACGAGGTTGTATCCAACCATTATGAGAATTCTCATGTTCACGATTGGCCTGGAAGGACACGGGTGATCGATTCAAGACAACTGATTACTTTCACATTCTCAGTGCAGACTGGCCAATTGGCTTCATCGGTGAACATGACGATTCTTACTATGGTTGGATAGAACCTCGTACAGTACACCGGCGGGCGCAAGCCACAACGCAGCGTCCATTGCCCAGCACACATGGACGCATTGCCTGACGCATCCAGTGCGAAACAGGAAAGCAACTCACGACGCATCCAGTGCGAAACAGGACCCAACTGCAACCAGACGTCACTGACCTGTGCGTGACTTAGCAGCAACAATACCAAATGGTAACGCCCACAGGCTCGACATGATGATAACATGATGCAGACAAACGTAATACGAATGACGCATTTGGTGCAAGAAAACAGGATTTCGCTGAACACGTGGGACGTCAGTGCAAACAGCATCACGCGACAGAGCGAAGTTTCCTTCCGTGCCCCGCTGGGGCCACCGCCCGCCTTCACGCTTTGAGTCTCAAAGAGAGAAAAGGGACACAGAAAAATCCCATTCACATGAAAGGAGAAGTGGTGCTGTCTGGGAGAGAGGACCAGGCTCCGTTCATAGTGGGGGCGTTTTGAAGTCAAGACCAGAGGTCTGGAGCCTGTTCACACTGGTTCCGCGCTTGTGTGCCTTTTGGCGACTGCGCTTTCCACCTTCCCTTTTGACAAACGTACGCAGACTTGTGCATGGATACAAAGCTGACGGGCTTGTTCGGAGACTCAGCGCCCACAGGTTTGTGCAGGGAAGCAGGGTCCATTGATCTGTGCGGGCAGCGTGCAAAAAGCGTGACGGGCCCTCCGCGGAACGCCAGACGCACCCAGGTGGGACTCCCGCCCTATATACGTGGCGCACCCCATGTTACTCTGCCGTGCACGACAAAACGTGTGTGACGTACCCAGTGGGACTCCCGGCCTGTACGCGTGGTACCCCCATTTGTTCTCCCACCATGGCGCACCCAGTGTGATATACCCAGTGTGTGATGTACCCAGTGTGACACACAGTGTGACAGTGTGACGTACCCAATGTGACGAACCCAGTGTGACGTACCCAGTGTGACGTACCCAGTGTGACGTACCCTGTGTGACGTACCCAGTGTGACGTACCCAGTGTGACGTACCCTGTGTGACGTACCCGGTGGTCCAATCTCGAAACGCACCGCAGCGCTACACACCCCATTGTTCTCCCGCTGCGGCTCTAATGGCCGGCGACGCTCCTCTGAAGAAAACTAATTAACTTCCAAATGCCACGCGACTCCGCAGCGCCGCAGTGCTGTGGCGCAGTGCTCCACACGGGAGGGTCCGAGTTCGAACCACCCGCGACAGTTCGGGTTCTCTTCTTGCGGCGCCGATCTTGAAAAGGTTCGTGAACGTTCGATTCTGCGCTGAAGCAAAAGCGGTTTCCTTGGAAATTGTTCTGGTTCCTTGCACCACCGTGGTGACAAAGCGTTTGTGCTCCCGTGGCTGGGTCCGGGTTCGATGCGTCCATCCATGCAGGGATGCGGTCCTGTATTGGGTCAGGGGGCGCACAGAGCAAGAAGGGTGGCGGGGCTGGGTCCGTACCTCCGAGCGCAGCGGTGCGGAAGGCTCTACCATGAGGAGGCAGTGTCGCGGGGAGGGGAGGGCAGCTCCCGGGAGGTGTCACCTCGACCTATTTCTCAGTCTCAGTTCAGTTCTGAGTCTCTGGCTCTTCTGAGTGCTACTTGACTCTTCCGGGCACCACCTTTCAGGGAAGAGCCAATTCTGCCGAGCGCTACTTGGCAGCTCTTCTGAGTGCCACCCACAAAGGTAGCACCCGGAAGACCCAAGCAGCAACTGAACTGAGACTGAGACTGAGATTTAGGTCGAGGCACGTCTCGCTCCCGGGGGAGGGCAGCACTGTGACAGGGGGAAATGAGGTGACCACCGCACCTGTCAGTCGCAGCCCGAGCCTCCCGCCCCCTGCAGCTGATGCCACCCGGAAAAACAGATTTCAACCGCTGTGCATCTGCAGTCGAGTCTCCCTGCGGCGAAGCTGTGTCTGCAATGGCTCTGAACATGTTTTCAACTGCAAGCACGCCGTTCTTGTTCAAAGGCGTGGTTGTGTCACTAGGTGGAGTATGGGATGAGAGTGGACCCAGTCCTGTTGCGTCAGCGTTTATGTCAAAGGCCTCTTGGCATTTTGCCACTCCAAAAGGAAATGGAGGCACCTTGGTCCTTTGGTCCGTCTCTCCCCGAAGAGTCTCTCTGTTCTTCAGACAGCATTCTGTGTTGTGCAGTGTGGAGTCGGACTCTTTGGATCTACATTGTTCCAGACCCTAAATCTGTCTGCCGAACTTCCGCATGGTGGCAGCGCTCACGGATGTGGGTTCCAGACTTCCTGCTTCCGGCTTGGTTTTCTCTTCACAGAAGTAGTCCACCTGCCCAGCGCAGTTAGAATTGGGCGTGAAGCGTTGTAATGACAATGCGGAAAATTCTCTGAGGGGGAGACACGCAGAACCACAAAGCGGAAGTGCTGAGTCCCTCATTCAGGAAACTCTGGCTCGCTATTGGCTCGGACTCAGGGGCGGATCAAGAGGAACCCGCACCCGCAGGGGAGTGACTCATTTGGAAAAAAAATCTGCGCTTGGAAATTGTACATTTTTGCGCTCACCGAAAACTTGAAAACCTGGAGACTTCATAGGCCCAGGCTCCAGCTTTGGCTCCCCCTTGTGCCAGGGCCCCAGCCCCAGCCTCCAGCTTCCACTGACCTTTGCTTCCTGTCCCCCTGCCCTCAGTCCCCTGGCCCCCTGACCCCGACCTCAGGATCCACCCCGAATAGCTTCGCTCCTCACACTTCGCTGCAGGTGTCTGATACCGTGTGATGAAAGACGAAGTTCCACAGACCCTACAGACTCTGATCACAGAGGAAGCGGACGCTTCTGAAGACCGCGCGTCGGGGCTGCGTCTGCGCGGTGGCCTTGACTGTTGGGTGGCGTGTGCTCTGTGCGGGGCATTGTGTGTTATGATGACTGCGGTTCTGCTGTGATCACGCCACGCTTCAGTCCGTGGGGAGTGCGCACTCTGCGTGGTCACGGGGCCACTGACCTGAGCTCTCATTACTCACAGTGATGTAGAGCAAACAACGCTTGTTTTCCAGGCAGTAGGGGTCATCCTATACGCATTGTGCCCAGGGGCTGATTCAAATGATTTGAGGCCTCCCTGCAGAGGAAGAGGACGCTGGTGATGCCCTACGGGGCTCTGGAGGCTCAACCCCCCACCCCTCCACAAGGAACTTGCCCCAAAAGATCATGTGCCATCCCCTGACCCCCTGAAACGAAAATCAAGTCTTTCCTAACTTTGCTTTCCCTCCCACCCGCAGGAAAAGAGATTTTCTCCTGGTGTGTCACAGTGTAACAGGAACTGTTTGCGTCTGGGGGTTTAGGCTCAACGTATTTGTTCGTCTCTGACCTGACCATATCCTTGTGTGTGACCAACAAGGCCATCGATTCGCGCCTCGACCCCTTGCGTGCCACATTGCGTGTGAACTCGGCTTCTAACCCTGCTGGGCAGGAAACAAAACACATTTGAACAGCACGTTCACACTGAGTGCGTCACACCTGGAGTCCGGTTCCTGTGTGGCACCTCCATTTGATCCAGCTTGAGATGTGGAACGCCAAACCTGGGTGGGTAGGAGGCAAATTCCAAAGTCGAAAATCTGACATGCCACCTGAGGGGCGGGGGACGGGGGTATTTTTTCGGGGGTCAGGGGGACTGGGCATTTTGGTCTCCGTGGACGAGCTGGAGGCCAGGTACAGCGAGGCAGCAGCCTTCAGTTGGGCTTCGCTACGTGGACGTAGACGTGAGCGTAGACGTGGACATAGACGTGAGCGTCGACGTGAGAGTAGTCTAGACACGTAGACATGGGTTTCCGCTGGTCAGCAGCAATGCGTGACGCTTCTCGTGTGTACCTGGCCTCGATAGCCAGGCTTCCTCTCTCGCACCGCGGATATGACCTGCCCATCGCGCAGCCACACCTGAGAAGGACAGACAGCTGAAGCTGAGAGCGGGAAACAGGCGAAGCCTCACGGGAGGAGACGCTGCGTTTAGAACATAATGGAGAAGCCTCAGGGTGGAGCCAGGGTGAGGTCAGTCACACCTGAGAACACCTCAGAAAAGGGGGTGGAGCCAGAGTCAGGTGGCTCCAGGAGAATGAACAAATTCCGTCTGATGCACATTTGTGTGGAACCAGGACAGAGTTTGATCGCAGAGAGATCGAGAGAGACAGAGACAAAGGGCGACAGGGAGAGCGGCAGAGAAAGAGAGCAAGATACTGTGACGTGGGGAGAATAAGAGAGAGAAAAAAGCTTGTGAGAGGAGGATAAAGACAGAGAGAGAGAGAGAGAGAGAGAGAGAGAGAGAGAGAGAGAGTCTGAGACAGGTGCAAGAAGTTGAGAAAGAGACCGAGACAGAAGGGGAGTAAGAGAGGCGACGCACACAGCAGAGAGACGGCGAGAAGAGAAGAGACAAAAGAGAGGTGGATGGAGACAGACAAAGGAGCTCCAGGATGCACAAAACAACACAAGCAGAAACACTCTGTGCCGAGCCCAAACCCTTGGTTTCTGAACCTGACCCACCAAACTTGGAGTGTCACCAGGAAAGTTTGGAGGTTGGGCCTGTTTTGTGTTGAATTCACTGGAACAACCACCGTGGATGCATCGTGGCCCGTCCAGGCCCAGCGTGTGGAGAAGGCTGGGCGGGGCGGAGGTTCGTGTTCCTCTCGTTACGTTCATCATCTTCTCCGGGTTTCGCAGCGCAGGAACCGGGGGGAGGGGATCTGAGGCAGGGCCGGAAGACTGGGTGCACCCGTACTGCGTGGGTGCACTCACGAGGCTGCATCTCTGCTGGGTGCACTTGGTTGGCCAATATTTAGGCTGCACTCCAGGTGGAACAATTTGTCTATCCAAACATTTGAGGTGCAATCAAATCAACAATACAATTTTTCAGGCAATGCCCCCATGATTGTTTGACTGACATTCTCCCTTTGGATCGTGTGAAAGATGAACAGGCATCTCACCTGCATGAGTCGTGTTTTGTGTCGTGCTGTCGAACCGACAATTGTGCTCGCACGTGTGTGTAATTATGTTCAGGGGGAAACACTGGCAACTTCACAGCTTTGTATCCAGGGGAACCAGCGGTGGGGGACACAGCGCGTAGCTCTTCACTTCCGGTGTCTCACTTCCGATTTTGTCATTCCTTCCTGTTTCCGGTTTTCTCCACTTACGGCTTGCCACAAGAGGGTGGTAGCAGTGGGTACAAGGGTGCGACGATAATTCCCCGAACCCAGCATTCGCTCCAACTGGTTTATCTCCAATTCGAGTGAAATCCACTTCCGGCCATGATCAACTCGTGTCACTTCCGGTTTTGTCCACTTCCGGTTTCTGTTTGCAGGGCAGCGGGAGCGGGTACAACGGGTACGAGAGTTCTCCGCTTCCGGTGCGTCGGGGCCGGGACAACAAGACGGACTCGGAGCTGACGCTGCAGCGGGAGCGGCGCCGCTGGGGGCGGGACCTGCTCCCGGGGGAGGGGGACGAGGAGGACGGGGAGTGGAAGCTGGAGCCGGGCCGAGGTCACAGGAAGGCCCACAGGTGAGGGGCAGGGCAGGGCAGGGCAGGGCAGGGCAGGGCAGGGCAGGGCAGGGCAGGGCAGCCCTGGGCAGCCCTGGGCAGCCCTGGGCAGCCCTGGGCAGGCAGAAAGGAACACGGAAAGGATTACACGTGAGACTGAGAGCCCGGTGAGAAGAATAAGAATTCGTCTGAAGACCCGGCCGTGGAGGCCAAACCTACAACACCAAAGCGGTCAGGGTGTCTGAATCGGACCAAACACTGGCCACATAATGCTCATCCTCGTACCTCCTATCTGGAACCTGTTTACAGGTGTAGTTCCCCCCGCGTCACAGACAGACATGTGCAACGCTGCTCACGTGGATGGAAGTTGAAAAACTCCATTAAAACCCGCGGCTCAGAATACACGCGCAACAATAGCGTCTCCGCGGAGCTAATTTGACAGCCTCGCCGCCGCCTGTCACAGCCTGATGAGAACGTCACTTTCCTCACGCCGATCTCATCTCAGCCCAACAATAGAGGATTTCAATTCGCTTTGTCCTTCACCGCTGGCAGGTCGTTGTGCCAACACATGAGACGAGAGCCTGCTGGGGTCAGTGGTGTGAAAATCCCCTCCTCTTGTCCAAGAGCAAGATCGCTGGGGTATGGACGACACAGTCCTGATGGGAGTCTCAAGTGTCATTTTCATGTGAAAATTTTGCGCCTGTGCTTTTCAATGGAGGGGAAGGCTCGAAGGAAAAACCGACCCCGTCTCCCTTTCCTCGTGTCTGTCCCATCCCGTTCTCCTTTTTCTTTCACTTGTTCCTCTTTTCGTCCTTGATTCATTCTCATTTCTGTCTCGTGCTCACAACTCCCAGGGGTGTGTCGCGTGTCCACGCCGGCACCTGTTCTTGTTTCTCAACACCTTTTCTTCTGACTTCCGGTTTGGCCTTCAGACGGCGGGTGCAGACCGGAAGTGACTCTGCACTTCCGCCTCCGGACGACGACGAGGAGGACGACGAAGAGGAGATGGAGCTCGACCCGGAGGCCTTCCTCCAGGAGAGACATGCGCAGTGGCGCGAGAGACAGGAAGTGACGCAGCAGCGCAGCAACAGGAAGCAACAGCTGCACCGAAAGTCACGTGGTGCGGACGCGCCACTCGCGCCACCCCCGCAGCAGCAACGCCATCTGCTGCTGGAGGAGACGCGAAGCGCCCCCTCGTCCCCGTCAAGGTGAGGTCACGTGGAAGCGTCACGGCTGCGTCTCTGTGTGCACCAATACAGGCTGGTTTTGAAGCTTGGACAAAGCCCCCCCCCCTGGTTGGCACCCAACCCCAGAAGAAAAACATGTGTGGTCGTCAGTGGGCGCTGGGCCTGGGCTGTGGGGTTCATACTGGCTGCGTCGTGCGTAGCGTCACTCAGTGTGTGTGGCCACTGAGTCGTTGCTCAGTCAAGGCAGCGCAAAGTCACGTGGTTGACGCTGGACGCCATAATTTGTGCGTTGCTTGGGAACGCAAGGCCTCACAAGTGACATACCAATTCAGGTTGAACGCGATGGGTGAACGTCAGTTTCTCCCCCCCGCAGGCAGCAGCGTCACGAGCGGCACCGACGGCGCGACGGGCACGGGCACAACCGGGACAGCTGCCGCTCGGCGCCGCCAGGGTCGCGCCGGGGCGGGGCGCCTCGCCGCGGCGGGGACGACGGGGACCCCCGGGGCGGGGCGCGCCGGACCGCCGGGGGAGGAGGAGGCCCCGCCGCGGGGAGCAGCACCCGGCCGCCCCTCGCCCGAGCCGAGACGTTCGAGGTCGGGTGTCAGGCGCTGCTGGGCGGAGGCGACCGCTACCCGCCCCTGAAGCTGCTGAAGCCGTGCCCCGTGCACGGGCGAGAAGGTGCGTCGTTTCCTTACCTCGCTGTACCTGGCGTTACGTCCACGAACACTACGTTGACTTGGGGCTTGGTCCACACTTGATGCAGGACAGGATGCAATGCATTACACACCCAGAAAAAAAAGAAACAGACACAAATTATGCACTGTCTTTGATTACAATTCAAAAGGAACACCAGCTTCTGAAAACACCCCCAGTGTACTTTTGCCCATGTTACAACATCGCCAAGTGGAAGACGCGAGAGTTGTGTTCATAATCTTGACACGTGACTTCAATGTTCAGTTCCAGCACCAGGAGGCACCTCGGCTGGCGGTTGCGGCGGCGGTGGCAGCGGTGTGACGCCAACACCGGAGCCGGAGGTTGCCATGGAGACGGGCGGGCGGCGTCGCGGCGGCGGCGTCCGGCGCAGCTCGTCCGACGCGGCGCGTTTCAGGGAGACGCTGCTTGACCGGTTCATCCGGTCGGCGGGCGAGGAGGGCGATAATACAGGTCAGTCAGCACGGCGTGGTGAACTTACAGGATACAAACACAAACACACACATGAGAGAGAGAGAATGAGAGAGAGAGCGAGAGAGAAATAGAGTGGAGGACTTTCTGCACGCACAGCAAGAGAGTGAGAGAAATCTTGAGTGAGAGAGTTGGTGTGTGTGTGTGTGTGTGTGTGTGTGTGTGTGTGTGTGTGTGTGTGTGTGAAAGGACCCCAGCAACAGTTGAAGAACATTGACCAGAAGTGTGACGCGCCTTCCACAAGTTTCACTTCTCGTCGTGTCATGTTTTGCTTCAGGAGAACCTGGGACCAAGGACCGGGGCGGGGAGCGGGGTCGGATCCGCGCCCTCTCGCGAGCTGACACGGCCGACTCGCTGCTACAGAACGGACGCCTCAGCCGCGCCAAACACCCCGCCGAGTCCAGTTCGTTTCGCCCCTCGCGAGGCGTCGGGACGAGAGGCTGCGAGAGCTACACAAATCAAACGCACCCAGGGGGCGCGGGGCCGGAGAGGAGGGAATCCAGGGGAAACCTCTTCCAGGGGAACCCCAACGGAAGGGTCTTGGTGGAGAATTCTGGGATGGAAAATTCCCACCACGTGACAGGAAGCGGAAGTGACGGGAGATCGCGCCGGGGACTTCCGCCGGAAGAGCTGGAGTGCAGGGACGGACGCCGGTCCAGTAGGTCCAGCGTGCATTCCATCCACTCCCTGCACAACAACAAGCCTTACCACACGGACGCGATATCGGCTCGCGAGAGATTGTCCGTCACGCGCGAACTGTCCACGTCCGTGCCACGTGACCTGTCCGATTTGCCTCGCGAGAACGGGCCGAGCTCTCGCGATATCGCGATGCGCAAACTCTCGAACGAGTCGCGAGACGAGCTGATGGTCGCGTCGCACCAGATCTCAGTGCCATCTGGTGGAGATCGCTTCTCGCCGTGCGACATGCCTCGGAAACTCTCGAACGAGTCTCAGGAGTCACGTGACTACATCTCGGACTCGGCAGGAGAGTTCGTTTCCGGCGGGCACAACGCGACTTCCGGCTCCAGCCGCCCCTTCGCTTCCGGCTTCAACTCTCGCGACTTCTCGTCGGCGTCGCGAGAGTTCCTACCCGGCTCACGTGACTTGCCGCTGTCGCTGCCGCGAGGTGGCGGTGGCGGGGACGACTCTGATTGCTGGGACTCGAGCTCGCTGAGCACTCACGATTCCCATGGCAACGTGACGTGTTACCGTGGTTACACGCAGCGCAAGTCCATCACGAGTATGGATCCGAGGCTCCCGGACTCAGACCCTCCCTCCAGGTGAGATTCATTTCTTTGTTCGGCACACTACCCACCTCCAGCTCCAGCCGTTGCTTGAGATATCGCTCTCCTCTTTCGAAGCCCTGGCCTCCACCCACATCCGCTGTCCCTAATTCTGATCCTGATCCTGCCCTTGGCCTTGGTCTTGGCCCTGGGCGTGGTGTCTCTGTCTCTCGCTCTCTCTGTCTGTCTCTCTGTATGTCTGTCTGTCTGTCTGTCTGTCTGTCTCTCTCTCTCCACGTCCCCCTTTTCCTCTGTATTCGTTCCTCTCCTTGTACCATCCGTTTCAGACCCGTCTCAACCCACTCGCCACATCCATCCACATGGCCAGCAGTACATTCCCAGCATTCCCGCCAAATTGCCTCCGGTTCAGCTGCGACTCACTCAATTCGAGATTTTGAAACTCGTCACAATGACTCTGTTCTCATGTTACTGTTTTGTTCTTGTCAGATCTCGTCGCTCGTCTCGCGATGAACTGCGTGACTTCACCGACTCCACCACCAGGAGCCAGCAGCAGCACAGCCAGCCCAGATCGAGGCGCGTGTCACGTGACGAGACCGACTTCCGTTCTATGAGAACGTCTCGGGAAGACCTGGAGCCGCGGGCTCGCGGAGGCTCCCGCGATGACGTCATCCATACCCGGGAGAGACGCTCCTCCAGCGTCAAGGAGGGCAGGATCCACGTGACCCACCGCGACCTCAGTTCACAAAGGTCACACGGGTCAGATTCAGGTCAACCTCAAATCCCGTGCCAAGGTGTGGAGTCTTCAGCCCTGGATACCTGGGAAAGTAGGTCACAAGGAGCGAGAACCAGGTCAAGGTCACGGGAACTCATTGAGATCATCTCAGAGGACCCGGAACAAGATGGCGGCCGCAGCAGGTCACATGACCGGAGCAAGCACAGACCACGTGACTACCACAGGTCGCGGTCCTCGCAGGAAATGCGTATCACAAGAAGACACGAGAGTTCGTCTCGCCACCGGGACAGCGTGAGGTCACATGACAGTGTGCGCTCCTACGACAGCGCGCGCTCCTACTACTCGGAGCGCTCGAGATCTCGCGACGCCGCCGAGAAGGAGCGAGACTTGAGGCGAGATCACTTCAGTGACCGTGAGATGAGAGACGCAGAGCGGGAGCGAGGCCACGCTCACAGACAGCACCTCAAGTCAGTCTCCCATCTCAACCGAACCTTACTCAATTCAACCTTACTCAACTCAACCTGACCCAACCCAACCCAACCTGAAACACAACCTGCCCCAACCCAACCCAACCTGAGCCAACCCAACACAACCTGACACAGCCCAACCCAACCTGACCTTTCCCAACCCAACCTGACCTTTCCCAACCCAACCTCACCCAACAGAACCCGACTTGAGCCATTCAGATCAGACATGACCTCAGCTGATTCAACCCACCCTTGCCCCACCCTGGCCAGACTGGACCTGAATTGATCGGTCACGGGTGGGGGCGACCCCTCTGTTTGTGGGCCGAATAATTTGCAGGCAATTCTCTTTGTGAGTCAACCTTGGATTCTGTTGTCTTTCTGGTCACATTTGTATTTTCGTGCGCTGCCGGAATCCTGAGCGGCGTCCGCTGAGTTCCGCTTCCGGTTTCAGATATCACCGTCAGGGGGCGGGTGGCGAGGGCAGCGAGAGCGACGCTGCAGCGGGCGGGACGCGCGCGCGCAGTGGCGCCGGCGCCGAGGACGCCGCCTCGTCTCACTCTTACCACCAGAGGGAGGCAGCAGCGCCACCGTCGGCGGTGGTGGTGACGCCAGCGGCGGCGGCGGCGTCAGCTGCGGCGGCGTCGGCGCGCAGACAGAGCTTCGACCGGCTCCCGACCAACCCCGCCGCCAAGTTCAAAATCAGTGAGTTCCGGGTCGGGAATTTTTGGTCTGAGTGTGGTGAGTGTTCCCGCAGTGAAACGCAACAAATGAAAAGTAACCTTGCGCGCACTGCTTGTGTGCATTACGCCGAACAGCATCCTCCATCGCCGGAACATGAAATCCTGTCAGACACGCAGACACGCAAACACTGGATGCGTCGGGCGTCAAGTTAGAACGCCAAGTTACTCACAAACAAAACGCCACGGATGCCAGTTGCGTCTCAAGGCAACGCCAGACGCGTCCAGAAACGAGGTCTCACAAGATTCTCTGAAGTCTTTGTCACAGGGTCCCTCTGCGTTCTTCACAGGCAAAAAGCTCCTTTTGAAGAAACACCAAAAGATATTGTCACTTCCCCAGATTATATCATGGGCGGATCTCTCAGGTCTCTCTGACCTTCATCATAATTCTTCCTCTGATTTCGCGTTGCCCTGTTCCTAGCTTGGATTCCTGGATCTGGTGTCTGCTTTGTTCATTTTTCTCACGCATGCGTCGTCGCTTTTCTCTTGTGCGCACGTGCAGGACGCAGCTCGTCGTGCGGTCAGTACCACGTGGTTCTGGAGCGGGACGCGCGCGACACGAGCTGCCGCAGTGAGTACCACTCTGCGTGCCGTCTGCCTGAATACTAAGCCAGCGTGGCGAGGTGAGGCAGGGCGCCGCCGAGTGGAGCTGGCCTGGGCGAAACAGGGCAGGGCGAGACTGGGCGGGATGAGGTGTGTGCGAGAGAGAGAGACAGAGACAGACAGAGACAGAGAGAGAGGCGGAGGTAAAAAATAGCTCCATGGAGCTCGCGGTGATTTGAGGAAATTTCAGTTGCACTGATTTGGCTTGCTCTGATTTGGCTTGCTCTGATTTGGCTTGCTCTGATTTGGCTTGCT
>JAAUXT010147686.1_pt1 | contig 24071 bp, 25 predicted proteins | sample 7278171 | NCBI WGS metagenome assembly JAAUXT01 (sample SAMN14350112, study PRJNA611818) | marine sediment metagenome | isolation source: surface marine sediment (1.8m) | place: French Polynesia: Moorea | collected 2018-08
CAAACCTCCCCCCCCCCCCATTATACCCACTTTGACTGTGGGGCCCGACCCACTTTGAAATTTTTTGAAAAATACTGAAAATTTTTATCACCAACTGAACGTTTATAGCGACCACACGCTTTTTATGCGTAGCATTCTTGTTCTGGGTGACACTTCGTATTTCCAAGCAAACAATTAAAAACAAACAAAACATGAACACCAAGCACAGAACTTGTCGACTCCAAGACACTTCGAATGATAGAGACTTCGAATGATAGAGACTGGAACGCAATGAGCCAGCGTGGCTCTGGAAGAAGTAGCAGTTTGTCTTCCCCGAAAAGACATGGATCTCACGGAATAAGTGGGATTACGAACTCCACGCTGCAGTGTCTCGCTGTTGAAGAAACAAAAAAATCAGCCCTCAATTCCTTTGACAGTTTCAACCATGTTTCAGCTGAACGACAAAGCGGGGCATCGGTGCCTGAAACGCAAATTGTGCACAAGAATAGTCGAGGTGGTGACATGAAACATTGAAGGAGACGTGGAGTTTGGACAGGATCCAGATCCTTGAGTGTAAGCAAAATAACACACCCATCCGACCCACTTTCTCCATCACGTGTGTTTCTGGTCGCTGTGATCAATGGAAGTTCGTCTCCAAGTGTCCAAATTTCCCACTCGAACGTCGGGTTCGTGCCACGGAATTTGGCAGTTGCTGACCAAACAAGGCGTGTGCTGACAATTGGTTTTGTTTGCGGGTACGCGTGATCGTTCGCGCAATATGGTGTGAAGGCATTGCGCTGGCTGGAACCCTGATCATCTCTCTGGCTGACGTCGAGGCTCACCCAATGCGAAGGACACCAGCCACAGAAAAACTTTGTCGTAATAAGAGTTGCAAACTTTCACGCAACGGTAAATCAACTCGCGCGCGCGTGCGTGTGTGTGTGGTGTGCGTGCGTGCGTGAATGCTTCAACTGAAACCCAAAATGCCCGTCTTGGCTGCTCTCAATGTTGAACTGCACTGCGATGACAGACTTTGTTCACGAAGAATTACGAGTACGCGAACACTGCTGTCGCGCGCTACATTGTGAACCAACGCAACCTTTTGTGGTGTTGTGCACTGACGTGATTCATTGAGATAATCGTGGCTTGGCACGAAGATAAATCTGATCAGGATGATGTGAAGGCCGGTGCTGTGCTATCTGGCGAAGTGTCACAACGCTGAGTGAATGTTGACTTTGCCAGAAAGTGTCTGCCTCTGGCAGCACCCAGTCATCTGATACGAGCTGTTTGAATTCACTGAAGAATCAGTGTGTGTGCGTGCGTGCTTGCGTCTCTGCGGGAGTGCGTACTTCTGTATGCGTGCGTGTGAACCAGTTGTGAACTCCTGGTGTTTTTGTGAACGCTCAGAGTACAGAATCGTGTCCTCACAACACAAACACAACGCAACGGCCTTTCACTGCAGTCGTTTGACTCTCCCGTGCTCTAAAGCCCGTTGCCGGAAGAACCAATTGCTCAAAATGCCGCAGGACTGTGCTGTCCATCTGCAGATGGTTGGATCACGTGGGCGGGGCTCTGCAGTGAAGATTGAAGACGGGTCTTCACTGCAGTTTCCCTGACCGAATTTTGTGGTACGTGTCCCCCTCCCAGTTGAGCACACGCAAATTGATTCAAAGGGGACTCAATCCACAGCAGGTTTCGGTTTCTGTGGCAACAGCGAGAAACTGAGGACGAGCAAAATGACAAAATGACGGATCAAACTGCGGTGTTGTTCTCAGTCATGGCATGAAATGTCAATTAGTGCAGGTCGTGAACCCAACGGATTAGGTATCAATAAAAAGAAATTGATCCACCAACTCAGCTCACGTGTGCACTCGTTCAGCTGTTTCGTTTCCAGGGGATCGGTATCGATTTCCTCTCAAAGATGTGTGACGCGAAAACTGAGGCGACAGCGCAGACATCGCAAAGTAGCGCGTCGTCCTGTGATGCCGCAACTTCAACGTCAGGGTGGACGTCATAGTTCCTGACAGGCCAAACGTTGACGCTTACGCGCACCCTGACCTGATCCTTTCGTGTTTGTGTGTTTGCAGAAGAAGGCCCTGGGTGAGGAGCTGTACGAGCAGGTCTTCTACCACCTCGACCTCGTGGAAAAGGATTACTTCGGGCTGCAGTTCACAGATGTACACCACGTCAGTGTGAGTATCCGCGGAAGTCAGGTGGACAGACTAGGTTTGTGCGTGATTGAAAGTTGGCGCCATCGCTGCGCCGTACAACTGTGTGTCGAGTGCATGTGAACCTCACCGCTCAGATCGCACTGTCTTGTCCTGTGGGTCCTTCTCAAAATGAAGCAAACCGCTAGACCTGCCATTTGGCAACTTGTTGTCAAACGATAGGGCTTCAAGTGTCTCACAATCAATGAAGACCAAACATCTTGCGATCGTTTCAAACAAGTTCTAAGTTCGAAATATTTTTTTCTCGACATCTCTTCATGTGCAGAAAATTTGCTGCTTCGTTTCTATTCGGCACACGCACCAAACACGAGTTTCAGATCCAGGAGAAAAAAAATGAAGACCTCACATCGACCAACAACTTTGCACGAGAAATTCGTGGTTGTCCATGTCAAGTGCGAAATCCAATGTTCCAAAATGCAGCGAAACTTCACCGTTTTTGTCCAACAAACAAATGCAAGCGATGAACAAAGTGCACCTGCGGTACACCTCGTCAATGCATTTTATGAACCTGATTTATTCCATTCACTGTGTTTGCAATGTGCGAGTGCAATGAAATAGATCTATGAACTTGCAGCATTACATGATTTTTTTCTTTTGCAGCATTGGTTGGATCCAACCAAAGCGATCAAAAAACAAGTGAAAAGTAAGTACCTGTACTTTATGGTTGTGCTTGCCTATTTTATGAGCACAGATGTTAAGAGCACATAACTGTATTCAAGCACAATGCAAATCAAGCACAATGCAAAACAGACAAAAGTTGCTGTTGGGTTTGTCCGACTTCGTCCGCCCAGGGTCTGTAGCCTATTGTCGGGCACGGGCACACTTGAAAACGAAGAGGGACCGGGACACTCACGTATTCAGGGTCATTCCAGGACAAGCGAAATGGCATTGGTGCTCAAGACCCCAAATGTCGCAAACGCCAACATTTGGCAAAACTGTCAGTGAGGAGGCCCCCTCCCAAAAAAATAACAAAGAGAAATCAAACAGATGGAACTGCTGTCACAACGATTCAGTCAAATTGTTTGAATTTGATACGTTTTGTTGATCGAATTGCAGAAGCGAAACGTAAGCCAAACGTATTTGAGTCCTTTACCCCTGTGTGATCACTTGCACGGTGCACGTTTTCTTCTGCATGAGAGACCAGTTTTACGATATTTCGCGAAGAAACCCAGTCTACGAGAAGAACACACACACACACACACACACACACACACACACACACACACACACACACACACACACACCTGTGGCGCTGCCAGGCTTGAGACACATTGACAACGGTGTTGACAAGAACAAGATTGTGTCAGCAACTTGTGTGACGGACCTTTTCTGTGTGTCTGTGTGACAGTGCCACTGTCTGGTTACTCTGAGTAGTCTGCATTCGTGCGCGGCACATGCGAGCACATATGGCGAAGTCCATACGTTTTCCTATGCCTGTTGCAAGATTTTGCGACCGTGCTGTGCAGCGACTTTGGACTTGAATTTTCCAGCGGAACTTTGGTTTCTGTTTGAGCCTGAGACTCTCAGGATGGCAATGCTCAAATCTGGCAAACAAGCTTATGCGGAGCAGCATTTTGTGGTGTGCTTCTTCAACTGTTATGGAGACTGTCCGATCAACATTTGGACAAGGCTGTGCCGCATCCACGGAGTGCACACCATGAGCCAACAAACTAAGGTTCTGGTGCCGCCGCTTCTCCAATGATCCCAATGCCAGTGTCCTGGATCTGCCCCACCTGGGGGCTCCTCGCTGGGGCTGCAGCAACCGGAACATCAGGGCCGTGTAGAGATTGCTTTGCCAAAACAACAGCTGACAATGAGGGAGATCGCTGCTGTTCTTCATCTGAGCACAGGTATGATTTTTAACATTTTACACAAGGATTTGAAGCTCAAAAAGCTGTGCGCATGCTTCATTCCCAAAGTGCTCACTGATGCACAGAAGGCACAGAGGTTGCAGATTTGCAGGGACAATCTGGCAAGACTGGCCCGGGAGCCCCTTCTTCTTCACAACATCATTTTGGGGAATGAGTCGTGGGTCTACACATTTGACCCGGAATCAAAGCAGAAGTCACAAGCTTGGCTCAGCAGGGATGACCGCAGGCCGACCAAGGCTCTTTGCTCCCGGAGCCAGCGGCGCTCAATGCTGATTTGTTTCATGGATTGCACAGGCTGCATGCATCACCAGTTTGTTAACTGCACCGTGAACCGCTACATGTATGTCAGAGTACTCGCCCGCCTGTGCAAGCAAATCAGGAGACAATGTCCAGGACTGTGGATGCCAGGAAATGGGAGAGTGCACAACATGGTGTTGCACCATGATAATGCGCCCGCGCACCGCGCCACCCACACCATTGCCTGCCTCATGGAAACAAACATGGAAACCCTTGACCAGCCGCCCTACAGCCCGGACTTAGCCCCGTGCAACTTGTTTTTGTTCCCTCGCCTCAAGAGTCTTCTGCGCAGCTGCAGGTTCAGGGATGTGGAGAGTCTCCAGGAAGAGGTCACCAGGATCCTCCATCATGTCATATCGCCTGCTGAATATCACAATGCAATGGTGGAGTTGAGAGAGCACTGGAGGAAGTGCGTGGCCGCCCAGGGCAACTACTTCGAGGGTGCCAGGCACCCACATGCTCCAGGAAACCCAATCATCGTGGCCCAAGTGAGACCATGAAGCCCTGACCCTCCGATGAATCGACAACATTTCCCTTTCTTTGTCTGACCAACTGAAGTGTCCCTGGACTTGACTCTGAGTTGACTCTGTTGCGCTTGAAGCTGGCTTCCGGTTGCTGTTGGACTGCCAGGCTGTGTTGGTTCATTGCGTATCACGTGTTGCCTGTTCAAGAACTGTTTGTTCGTGTCGCTTTTGTCACATGTGCATGCCACTTTTGCGTTGACTTCACCGTGGGCCGCTGTGTGACCGATGGGTCTGTTCTGTTGAGCGACACATTTTTGGTCGCAGTTACTCGGTAACATGAAGTTTATGTACTGTTTTGTTGAAATTTTAGTGCAATACATTTTTTTCCGCCAAAAAAAACACGCCTTCCTACCTCAAAACGCGTGCGAAAGTTTCTTGTTGAGAGCCCCTCGTACCTACGTTCTTCGGATTCTTCAACAGGAAGGTCACGTCCACTTTTGTCACCCACGATACGATGCTTTTCTGTTGTGTACTTGTGTCTCAAGACAGCTGCAGTTCAGGCCAGGAGTGTGCTGCTTTTGTCACAAAAGACATCTTGTACGAGCACGACCAATGAAATGTTCGTTCCTTTGAAAGTTTGTGGCACTAGCTGGACTGGTGCGCGTTGCAACCAAAAGGTCGCATTTCGGGAGACGGTTGCTTTTGGTTGCAGTAAGATTGTTCTTCGTCTTCTCTTCTTCGCATTCCTTTTTTCTGAGATCTTTATCAGCCGGGGTAGCGAGCTGATATTGGTTTACCCCTGTATCAGTGGTAATGCGGACATTGTCCATGTCCCCCCCACACACACACACACAGAGAACATTTTCAACTTGGACATTGTCCAACTTAGACATTGTCCACATTACCCCCCCCCCCCCCCCTTCCACAAAAATTTTTCAACTTGGACACAATCCAACTTGGACATTTTCCAACTTGGACATTGTCTGCATTACCCCCCACACACACACACACACACACACACAGAGAAAATTTTCAACGAGGACATTTTCTGGCTGGGGCATTGGTGGATTGGGACAAGTGCTATCCTGCCGATGTACGCTGCCCGCGGCTGATTCTCTACTTGAAAGTCTGGTCCTTCCTGTGTTCTTCGCAGAGGGAATGTGCTGGTTGCATCCCTTCTTTGCCTTGGGACTGTATCAGATGTGTTTGAACCTTCGGAACCTTGAAACCCAGGTTGCTGTCCACTTTGCGTTTGTGTGTGGCGCCCAAAGGCGTGTTTCACTGAGTCGCATGCTGGGAAACGCTGCACGAATTCAGTCATGCATGAAGTAATAAATGTAAGATTAAAGGATGAACAGGAAAACAAAAGAGTGTGACCAACTTCATTGAAATTTCCCAGGCAAGCAGAATATGATTGATGTGCTTGTGGTCTGGACTGAAGAGCACGTGCGGGGACGGGACACAAGAGACTGCTTCAAGTCGCTACAATAAAAATTGTTTCAAGTTTGTATTGCCCAAACCGCAAATTTGGTCCGTCTTTCTTCCGCTCATCGAGATCTACTCCGACCCACCCAGCCAGAAGGCAGGTTTTGAGACTTCGTCGTGCCGTTTTCTCATTCGGATTTCTTTGCCAATTGCAGTTGGTCCGCCCTTCACGTTTCGCCTCCGAGTGAAATTCTACTCGTCCGAGCCAAACAACCTTCATGAGGAACTCACACGGTAAGTTCCACGTTAACACGTTGTGGTTCCACAACATCTGGGAAACTGGACATCAGGGGTGTTGGCTGCCACTCACCTCGACCCCTCCCATCCTGGATGGCTGTCGGGTTGAGAGTGTCGAGCACCTGGTGGCACACGCACTCTTGGCGAAGCGCCTGTGTTCAAAACTAGGTTTTCTTGTTGAAAAATAATCTTTGACAAAAAGAGATCCATTTGAGAATCAGGAGAGAGACAGTTTGGCTATTCTCCTGAAAGAGACAACCCCAAAATTGAATGTTCAGACGGAGCGGTGCGTTTCACACCTGTCGATGTCCACGGTTGCAGGGTGTGAACTTTTCTGTTGAAACCTGCGCAGGAGTCTTTTTCTGGTGCGCCGAATATTTTTATGAAAGTGGTTGGAACCGAAACATGGTTTGAGGACTTACGCCTGGCCAAGTAACACTCGGCGAGGCCGCAATGTATTGTTTTTGCTCAAATTTCAGCACTCACCACCAGCACCCACCCACCCACCCACCCACCCATAAAAAATGTTCAGTGATCAGGGGGTCACCTGACACTGTAAATTGTACATATGCGGGGGGGGGGGGTCACTTAACATTTGAAATCGCAGTCATGTGATGTCCCAAAATGTTGGGTGAACCACCCCCACCCCCACCCCCGTGTCACTCAACACTTGAAGTTTTGATTGTCACCTAACATGACATGTGATGGTACTGTCATACTCGGCTGAGTGTTCCATGCAGTCGGCAATCTGGTTTCTTGGAGACGAGTCTTCGGGAAATTGAACAACTCTTGACGAACAAAAAAGCAACCTTCACACGCGAAAAACTGGGATAACCGAGTGCTTCTTTTCCTTCTGTGCGTGCGTGCGTGCGTGCGCACATGTCCGTTTGCCAGTGACATTTGTCAATGTCATTCTCATCCAGGCGCACTTCTCCCTTCACTTCCGGATCCATTGCCCCTACGCGACCTGCCAAGATTCTCTCACTCCAGATGTGTGTGATGAGAAGGCACCAAGAGTTGCCTCCCGGAGCTTGTTATGAGATAATGAGTCTGGAGAAGTGGAACGGAGTCCCGAACACCCTTCCAGGGATGATACTGTTGTTTGCTTGGCTGAATTCCACAGGCTCAGTGCACCATCAGCACAAGCTCGAGTTTCACACCCCCGAGTGTGAAGACAGATAAGGAGTCGAGTTCTGTTGATGTGGGAGTTGGGACCCCCGAGTGTGGACAGTCTGTGAACGTTTGCATTCAGCGAATGCATTTCTGTTTCAAACAGGCATCTGTTCACAAATTGCGTGCAAGTAGATCAAGAAATGTACCGTTGTCGTCTTTTCAACCTGTCGACCAATTTTGCCTCTTCAATAAGTTTCGGGAACTTCCACTTGAGGATTTTGTTCACTTGCGTACACAGATATTTACGCCAAAAGTGCTGCGTGTACTCGTGGGGTGACCGGCAAAACACAAAAAAATACCTACGAGGATGATACAACTCCTGGCGAACCACTGCATGTTGGTATCATGGTACCGGTTGGTCAGATCAGAATGTGTCAAGTCTGTTTTCAGGTCAAACTTCGATCTGTGGCCCTGTGCAAATTTACTCTGTCAAAATTTGATGTCACTGGACTTCCCTTTTTCCTGTTCTTTGCGAGTGACATTCTGGCAAGATGAAGAGAGCAACCGAACTTGATTGGAAGTTGGCCCAGTGAGTTTGTGTCTTCTTCTGTGTCAAACTGGGGTGGAATTTGAGGATGACCAGAGCACAAATGGCCACTGTTTTTGGTCAGGATTGCCTCAGTAAGAGCAGGATTCATTTCTGGCACCGTCAGTTTCTGCGCAGATGTACCAAATTAGTGGATCTTCAGCGTGCTCCCAGAGGCAAAACTGCGCGTTCCCCTGTGAACATCTAAGCCATTGGCAATGCCTTGCAAGTCAACAGGAGGCTCAGTGTGTCTGCTCTTCATGATTTGACAGGGATACCACAAGGAACAGTGCACTCCATCCTCAAAAAGGACTTGAAGCTAGTGCGCAAGTGTGCCAAATTTGTTCCCAAGATTCTCAGCCCCGCGACCTCAGACTCAGATTTGACTGCTCCAGAACAATGCTCAGTGTCATCAGGAGGAATCCGGACTTTCTGAAGTCAGTTGTCACCATGGACAAAAGTTGGGTTCATGTGTATGATCCTGAGCTCAAGTGTAAGTCTTCAGAATGGTTGCGCAAAGAGGATCCAAGACCCACCATCCCATGCCGTGCCCCAGGAACCAAGAAGTGCATGCTTGTGTCCTTTTTTGACTGGAAAGGTCTTGTCCACTATGAATTTGTTCAAGGATGCACAATTGACTCACCTTTCTTCATCCAGATATTGTCAAGGATGCAGCAGGCAATGACCAACAAAGGAAGGAGAGGATCATATTGGCTACATATGGACAATGCCAGTCCCCACACGGCACGCCCAACCAAGCTCCATCTTCTGCTCAAAGGAATCAAGACTCTTCCACACACCCCTTCATCCCCAGATTTGTCACCAAATGACTTCTGGTTCTACGCACACCTGAAAGCTGGACTCAGAGGGCATCGCTACCCAAATCTGGAAGCTCTGAAGGACGCTGTTGTCAATGAGATTGCACAGATTCCTTCCCATGAATACACTCATTGCTTCTTCAAATCTTGGCCCATGCGATGGGTGCATTGTGTGCATCAAGAAGGCAACTACTTTGAAGGACTTATGTGACAGTTTCATGCCTTCACAGTGTACTGATTTGTTGATCAACAATGTGTGTTTACACCCAAAAGTGGCTGTCTGACCTCCTTTGTCGCGTGTCGTGATCGCAGTTGGAATCGGACCACTAGGTCATCGGCAAACTGATACAGCATGAAGTGGTTCGCCAGGAGTTGTATCATCCTCGTACCTCCGCCAAAGTGACCTGCGCGACAGATTCTCTCAAGTGAGATTGGTTGCGACAACCAAAACACTTCGCACTGTGTGACTGCAATTGGAATGGAGAAGAATACTGATATCACCTGCAGATTTGTCAGTCTTTGTTGTGTGGATTTCATGTTCTGGTGCTGTTTGTACCGCACTTTTGTTTCCGTTTTGTATTGTGGGAACATGTGCATCAAATTGTTCAACAAGTCTGTCGGTTGTGGAGATGTTCGTGGATGTCCCTCGTGGAACTGACAAGCCATTTCACTCCACAAAACGGACGTTGGGACTCCTTTGATCTGAACTGGAACTTTGCCTCGAAAAAGCATTTCAGTGTTTTGGTCAAATGTTTAACCGCCTGTTGGTTGAAGGTGTGTGCTCTGAGCCAGGCTGGGCTGTTTTTGAAGAAAATACAATGGCTGCACGAATCTGTGTGCCCAGTTCGGGATGATTGCGGGCGTCAGAAGTTCCTCGTGCACTCAAGTCAAACAGGACAGATCAACAAGGTCCTTGTTGACTTCAGGTGATCTCATCACGGTTTTGGCCACAAGGAGGAAGATGCTCCCGGCTTTCACGGTTCAATTCTTCTGTTCAGGTTCAGGACTGTGAATCAGACAGGTTTCTGCGGAAATACGAGATCAGGGAGAGGACCTGAAAAAAGCCCATTCACCTCGAGCGAATCAGTGTGTTTCTGCCCAGCTCTGGGACGCATTCAAGGAAGGACAGAGTACACCCAGCTTGCAAATGCTTGAAAATGCCTCGCTGGGTGGAAATGACTTGTGCAACAGTCTGAAACCGAGTTTCTTGGGTGGAAATAACTCGCTTTGGTTTTCACAAGCATGAAACTACCATCACTGAGGAAGGACCGATTCTCACCCAAAGGAAGGCATTTCCACCCAAGAATGAAGATGCTAGTGTTAAAATGCCTGTACCTTGATTCTCACACTGAAATTTCAGTGTGAAAAGACTTGCAGGGATTTTGACACAAGGCATTCTGACACGCTTGCAGCGGCTGTGTATCCCCCATGGGTGTTGATACCGACCTGCCTCACGGAAGTAAAGGTGGTAGGCAGTGAGTTGGTTCTGTTACACGGTGCCAGGAGAAATGTTTTGGTAACTGCGAGGTGAACTGTGTAATGCGAACAATACGAGAAACGGTGCGCAGAAACGAGCTGCAAACCTCGAGTGAAAGCAGCTTCCTTCTTCTGCTGCAGAAAGAATCAGCTGATTCAGTCACGTGTGTGTGTGTGTGTCTGTGTCTGTGTGTGTGTGTGTGCGTGTTTGTTGTGCTTTCCTGAAACTCGCACGAATCTGTCTGCGCCACCCTGAGATCGAACTATTTCATTTGATCAGACCACAACATCTTGGGGCACTACTGAACACTCACAGCGTTGTGTTGTTCAACGACTACGAAGGAATTGCAGTGTTTTGTCTGCTCAAGTGTTTGTTTTGTGACAGTCGTATAGGACAGTAGTCCATTGCAAGAAATTTGACACTGATCGAAATTTCATGGCTGCAGTCACAAATCTTGCTTTGTCAACTCGGAGCAAGAACTGCGAACAAAGATTCGAAACAACGAAGCAAACACAAGTTTTACTGTCACACAGAAACGAAACAAAGTGGGAGTTGTGAAAGGCAAGTCAGTACTTGTACAGCGTGTAACGTGAGCTCAGTGACCTGCTGTACATGTTGTGTGTCCGAGTCAATATTGAGGCAAATGAAAACGCCGTTTGCTCCACGTTCTTCGCCGTGTGGGCCCAACATGGTCCACCAACGCAACGCTTATGCCTGGACTTTTTTGTTTTGTTGTTCGACTTTTAAGGAGGATCCAGGCCGCATGTAATCAGCCAACTGGAAGTGGAGTGCAGAACTCCATTGTCTGTTTTGGCCCACAATCAACCACCTGAAGTGACAAAGAAGAAACACGACGTACGATCCCGTACATGATGTAATCCGACATCTCTCGTACAGGGATCTGTGCGTCTCGTTCTCACCTGGTTTGGCCACTCTCCCACAAGATTGTCACCTGTGCGGACAAAACAGTGGCGCAATTGCCTGGAGGTCGTTGGGATCGTCAGTCTCATCACCGGTTCCAAACAATGCCTCAGCCGCCCTTCCCACGAGTAGCAGTGTGCAACGCTTGGAATATTCGCGAGAATTGCTTTGTCGTGACCGTGGTTGGTTTCCATCGCTGGTGTGCTCGTAAGAAACGAACCTTTCTCCAGGCACTCAGGAGAGGGTGGTTTTCTGCCCGGGAAGTTCAGAATGCTTCAATACACAGCCTGCCGTGTTTCACCTGGCCACGCTGTTCTGTTGCAGGTACGAGTTTTTCCTGCAGCTGAAGCAGGACATCCAGTCGGGGAGACTCGATTGTCCATTCGACGTCGCCGTCGAGCTGGGATCCTACGCGTTGCAATGTGAGTATGGACCGCGGCTGGACATGGCGATGACAAGTAACACGCAGATAAATTTATAGGTCTTGGTGACGAGCATCCGAGCCAAAACATCTTCAAATCTTTCACGTGGTCAAGTTGCTGCGAATCGTAGGCTTCTGGTCTCTTTACTGCTCCAAGCGGATGTGTCCTACTTTGGAGTTCCGGTTTCACGAGAGGCCGTCACTGGTGTATTTGGGACGCATCTTGGTTTCAGCTGAGTTGGGCGACTACGACGAGGAGGAGCACACACCGGGCTTCATCTCCGAGTTCCGTTTCGTGCCCGAGTCCCAGCAGACCGAGGTGTTGGAGCTGGCCGTGCTGGAGGCCTTCAAGACGCGCAAGTACGTAGCAGCAGCGCGCAGGCACGCCACGCGTCAACGAGCGAAGCGATACTTGCATTCATTCTTCGAACAAGGAAACCCCTCCTTCTATCGGAGATGTCGCTGAGGTTGAGATGTTACGGACGTGCACTGTTGTGACTTGTACGCGCTTTTAGCGGCCACTCTCACTGGTAACTTTTTGCCCGACCAGGGGTCAGAGTCCGGCGCAGGCAGAGCTCAACTACCTCAACAAGGCGAAATGGCTCGAGATGTACGGAGTCGACATGCACACAGTCAAGGTGAGAAGTGAGCCACGCGTTGCTGAATCTTCAGAAAGTAAATCACAAAGCGAAATTTCTGTGTTTGAGACAGACTAAGAAACAGGCAATTGTGTGAGGGCGAGTCAGTGGGTGGTGACAGACGCAGCAAAGCGCTTTCTCCCAGCTTGAGTGACGTTCTCGCTTCCGTAAAAGAGGCGCCAGATGCTCGTACAGTTCGACACGTGCAGCTTTTCTATGATGTTTTGAGATGATTTCTGTTCGCAGGGAAAGGACAGATCGTTCTACCGTCTGGGACTCACACCCACAGGGATCCTGGTTTTCGAAGGCGAGCAGAAAATCGGTCTCTTCTTCTGGTGAGTGACGCCAATGATTTCCAGCCACTGGAAACGCTTTTGTTCGAACAGTCTGGTACGCAGTATTGAATGAGAAACAGCCAAGTCTGACCGGTGTTCTGTTCTTGCGTTCAGGCCGAAGATCGCGAAACTGAACTTCAAGAAGAAGAAACTGTGTCTTGTCGTCGTCGAGGATGATGAACAGGTCAGTGTATCATGCGTGGTGCCTTTGTTTAGCCGTCTGACGGAACAACAAGTTTTCAAGGTTTCATTCACTCTCCAAAACACACGTGTCCATCCAACTTCATCCCTGTCGGTGAAAGGACACCGCGAGTGATCAGGTCCATCTTGACATGGACGAGTTGAATTTCTTATTGATCTCAGTTCGAAATTGATTTGATTGTCAGGGAAGGGAGCAGGAGCACACGTTTGTGTTTCGCCTCGACAGCGAGCGCGCGTGTAAGCACCTGTGGAAGTGCGCCGTGGAGCACCACGCCTTCTTCCGCCTCAAGGGGCCCGTCAAGGGCAACACGCAGCGCCAGCAGGTCTTCCGCATGGGGTCCCGCTTCAGGTTCAGGTGAGTAGTCCACCGTGTGCGCACAGACACAAGCTAGCGAAATCCTCACAACGCAGTGGGTATTTCCACACAGCCAGAACAACTGCTGTCTCCACGGTGTTTTCGCAGTGATTGAATTATGCGCTCACATCCATGAAGCCCCTCATTGAGCTTTGCGTTTTGCAGCGGTCGGACGGAGTTCCAGCAGGCGAGCGTGAATCGCGCGCGACGCAGCGTCAAGTTCGAGCGGAAGCCGTCGCAGCGGTACTCGCGGCGCCCGGGCTTCGACAGACGCGAGTTGGCGGCGCGACTGCAGGAGAACAGCCGCACCAGTTCCATCAGACCTGGGTGAGCGCAACTTGCGTGGACACACAGACACGGCATGCACACGCAACACACGCACACACACACACACACACACACCCACACACACACACACACACACACACAATCGGAATCTGCTGCAGTACAAGTGGCGAAAATTTGGACTTCAAATCGACGGTCAGCCAGAATGCAACAAAAAACAACGACGTAAGTGGAAAAGAAAGAACCCGTGCACGACGAAGCAATTTTTTGAACCCAGTGGACTTTAACATTTGCAACCCAAAATAGTGAGTGCCACGTTCATGATCTGGGCGCCACTTTCACGACTCGGTTGCTGTCAGTCCTGTTTGGTTCATAAGTTCCGGGCTGAAGTTTCTGTTTCCAACTCCTTCGATCTCTTTCAGGAGAAAAAGATGTTTGTGCAAACGTTGCAATGTCTGCATTGTAAAATGCAGAGTCTGCCTTTTCTGTGTTCAAACCACTTACATTGTTATCATTTTTCAAGCACGTGTCGTTCTGTTTGGTTGTTACTGTTGCGTGCGTCCAAATCTGTTGATGCTGAATTCTCACTTCAAATTTCGAAGTCTGTGGCTTGTACAAGTTGCCGCTGTTTCTGTCTGGAAGTCGCTCGGTGTTGTGTTTCGTTTTCCCTGTTTTTGCTTTCCGCCTGCTGTTGTGGCCTGCTCTAAGTGTGCTTATTTCTCTGCTCTTGACTGGGACCCTCAGTTCAAGATCTATTGCCAGAAATGTTGGAGCGTCCGCCACTGCTGAAGCGACGCCCGACGCTTCAAACAACACGACCGTCACCACGGCGACCGCAGAGGTGACGACGCCAGTGACGCCGGTGACGCCGCAGAACGGGAGCGTCTCTTCTCCGCTGGAGCGACTCGACAATCTCATCAAGGTGACGCGCGAGCCTGTTGCGCTGAGCAACAGAAATTTGACTCGTGGGCCACCGCACGCTGGCGATCCTTCAGTTAAAAAAAAAAACATGATTGTTTCGAAGTTGACAGACGTTTCAAAACAAACAGTGGGGTTCACTGTGAGCAACAACAAACTCAAGTACAGGGTATATTGCAGGGTCCGGGGTTGGCGAAGGGAGAGCGCACGTCCGCCTCCTCAGCTGCCGACGTTCAGACGGCCATCAACACGACGCCGCAGCAGCCTGACATCTCCATCAAAGGTGAGACTGGTGACAGATGCACTCTGCTCTCTTGACTGACTCGTGCCAGATCGAGGGACCTTGTTTTCGAGTACCCATGCACTGGTTTCAACGCGCTGTTCGAACACAGATTAAATTTTTGCAGAAGCGTCCGAAGCTGCAGCGGCGCGTCTGAAGGGCCTGGACGAGACCCCAGGACCGGCGTCGCACGGCAACGCTGCTGGGACGGCGTCGCGCCCACTGCACAAAGACGTGAACACGTTCATCAACAACCAGCTCAAGTTCTCGGGAGGCGGCAGCGGCGGTGTGGGCGGCGGCCACATCCCGCCCAACCAGATGAAGTGCAACATCCTCAAAGCGAAGGCCGAGCAGCAAAAACATGTCAACGGTGTGTAGGAGCTCACGTCCCGAGTGCGGGAAATGAAAATTTTACGGTCACCGCACTGTCTTTCAGCACAGCTCCGTGCGACGTGCTCTCGCCATTGCTCGCTGCTGGACCTTCAGGTCGTGAACACCATCGAAAGTTGCAGAGTAACGAGTGTATTTCTTGCATGTTGTGACCTGTCTGTGGTCGTGGACGCATTTATTCAGTGCTTTGTGTTCTTTGCAGTTGAGAATGGGAAGGGTCTGACTGTGGAGATTCCCAAGGACGAAGACGAGATCGACTTGTGAGTAAATTTTGACTCTTGATTTAAAGTTTGCTGCCTCTTGTGTATCGTCGAAAATTGTGTGGCGTTTGTTCGTGAAGCATGTCTGCTAAAGTTACGTTTGTCTCGCAAGTCTGAACTGTGAAACACAAAGACGAAAGCGTATCCATTGTTCTGGCTTCTCGTTCCCCTGTTCGGACATGGTCTCACCGTCGGGCGCTTTTTGCTGCGTTGTGTTCGGTGTTTTGTGTGCTGTTGTCTGTTCGTGTGTGCTGAGCTGGGCTGTGTTGTGTAGATACAAGGAGAAGTTGAACAAGCCTTCGGGCAACGTGAACACTGCGCCGGATGACGACTCCGCCTTCGCTCCGGACTCGCCCTACAGGTACTTGCCAAGCTGTCCCCACCGTCGGTAAATCTGGTGTTTGTTGGGGGTGGGGTGGGGTGGGTTGTGGGATAACACCGGCATGTTCTCGCCTGTTCTTGTCATGTCGGCCTGAGTTCTGTTTGTGCGCTGTTTTGTCTTGGCCGTTTGATGTAGTATTTTGAAACACCCAAGTGCTGCTTTGCTCGTCAGTTTTCAACCCATGTTACACAGACCGAATCGCTGTTGTTCGTTGCAGCGCATCGCGTTCATTGGACGAGGGTCGGCTGCAGCTGCTGAAGGCGCAGAACGGCTACTCCCCGCGCGGCAGCTCTTCCAGCTCTGAGCGCACCTCCCCCGGAGGGAGCCTGTCGAGCCCGACGGGCCCCGTGGTGAGTGTGGGGCGAGGGTGTGGGTGCAGGACGGGATGAGGCCGGGCAGTGAAGGCAACAGTGGATGTAAAGCAATCACCCTGTGGTGATGCCAAGGGAACGACAATCGGAATGTCGAGACGACCTCGTACCGGAACATTGAGGGCAAATTGGACATTCAGACCTTGTTCCTTGGCAAAATCTGTGTTGTTCAGACGTGTTTGTCTCACTAGTATGTGAGCAAAACAATTTTGAATCCTTCCGACAGCAGCACACCTGTTACGGTCAACGAGCTTGACGAGGGACAATATCCCGAACAAGAAATTGGCGTGAACGGTGAATCACACACACCAAAAAAGTGCCAGATGAAGATTTGCATCTTGTAAACAGCAATGCTTCGGATAAGAAGTGGACGTGCACGGGTTTGCGACACCTGCACTCGTGGCCAGTTGCCAAAGAAACTCCCGCAATCGCACGGTGTGCGCAAATCTGTACTTCGTCCTCATAGCGCTTTGCGCGGCTGTGCGTTTTCCACCCATTCTACGATAAGTGCGATATTCGTCGCTGTGGTTGTTGATCAAGTGATTCTGTTGGGTGTTGAGGTTTATTCTGCAAGTTTTGTGCTTTCTGATCGTGATTTGTACAGCGGAAACTGGTGACATTTTTGTACAGCAGCCGCCCAGATCGAGCAGCCGCAGCAGCCCGCGACCTTCCACCTCATCCCTGACCTCAGGGTCAAAGGTCGTCAAGGTCACTGTGAGGTCGGCAGGAGGTCGCGTTACGACGTCGTCGGTGGAGTCGGGAACATCTCCTGTTGGGACCGGGGACACCGTCCCTTTGCTGCCCAACTCGCCCCGCTCCCCCAACTCTCCAGGAAGCCGTCCACAGGCCTCCCCGAAACCGGCGCAGGACTCTCCAGTGGAGACCATGATAGATTATCCCAGCAGTTCCTCTGCGCAGGCTGGTGGTGGTTTAGGGGTAGGGGCCAAGCCAAAAACACCAACCTCGAGGGAGGCGTTTTTCGCCTCATCGCCAGTCAAATCTCACTCGACCACGACTCCATTGGTGCCAACCCGACCCAAGAACCCGTTCCTCCCGTCAAGTAGCGCCCAGTCACCGAGCGGCACCAGCCCAACTCCACCAGTCCGAGTCACTCTAACCTCACCTAACAAACTGCCCAACCCTACTCTGAACAATCCAACCCCAAAGCCCAGTCCTCACAACCCATTCACCTCCCAGTCAGGTGGTATTGAGGCGGGAGGGGTCGGGAATCCCGCGAAGACTGGTACTAACCCATTTCTACCCGCGCCCAAGTCACCGTCCGGGGGTCTGCAAGGGTCCAGTAGTGGCGTGACCAAAACGGCCACGGTCACCACTAACATCGGGAAGCCCGCTGTTATCGCCAAGCCAACGCCCAAACCCAGAGTCATTCAGATGTCCAAACCCACAGCAACGTCTCTGGTAACGCAGCAGCCAAGTAATCCAGGCCCTGTGATCCCCCCAACAACAGGTCCCAGCACCACGCCTAAGAGCTCCGTGGCAACAACGCGTCAACCACAGCGACCCGTGGTTGCTAAGGTAACGGAGAGAACTGAATCTGTTGGCATGGCAACGAGCTCTTCAGGCAGCAATAACACGTCTGTGCCTGCTGCGGGTTGCTTGCCTGTGATTGGTCGTCTGGCATCGGATCTGAGTATTGTGAAGGCCCGGATGCACGCCGATGGCAGTACTTACACCGTGCCTGACGCCTCTGTACAAACCCAGCTCCCCTCTGCTGCCGCTGCTGCTTCGGTTCCTCTTGCAGAAACTAATTCAGACCAACGCGAACCGAATTCTCTTGTCAAAAACCAACTTGAGGTGTTGTCTGACAAAGAAAATGATCCAAGTGTTGCTTTCCCCACTAAACCGGTTCTTAACGACAAACCTGCTGTTCCCAGCAACCAACCTGCGCCTAACAATCAAAACGAGGCCGCCGTTGTTGGCGACCAACCTCAAGACCTGTCCAGCCACGCAGATCAGACCAGCAAGCCCAGTAACCAGCATGCACGCGCCAGTCGGCCTGCCGCCAGCAAGTCGACTGGAACCCCGCCTGTCGCTGAGCAGCGCGCCCCTCAAGCGGCCCCTCGACGCCCGCGAGTTGCGAAGGAAGCCTCCCCCGCCCCGCCCTCCACCGACACTCCCCCGACCGCCACTGACCAACAGAACGAGAAGGTCGTGATTGTAAGTTGTCATGGTTACACATCGTTGTTCTCTAACACTGGTGGTCTCCATGCCAACAGACGAGCCCGTGGCATCGACTCTCAGTGGGACGCCGCTGCTTGCGTTCAATTGTGTTCATCCACTCACGGTCAATGGCAATCTATATTTCCCCTCGGAAACTTCCCTTGTTCGTTTGAGACGAAACTCAAGATTGCATGATGGACACAACTGGAACCAAACAGGCATGTCGGTGGCTGCGCACGAGAGTTGTGTCACGAGGCATGTGGACAGCGTCTTGTTACTAACAGATCCTTGTGTCACTTTCCAGGTTCACATATGCACGTGGGTGCGAGGTGGCAACGCTTGTGTTTCAGTTTTTCCTCAGTTGAGCACCAGACACTGATGACTAACAACTGTGGGACCCCCAATTTACCATCCAGAGTGGCACAAGATCGCTCTTGGATCTGGTTGTTGGAGGCCACACGGAACTGTTTGGCACTCTCTCTGTCAAGGAAAGACAGCGGTGCGCGGGACATCTGGGGGAATCCGCTACGTTGATAATCTGGTGAACTCCAATGCACGAAACACGTATCCCAAACTCAGGAGTGATCATGCATGTCTTTATTTTCACTCTCAGTCATACCGAATGTACAAGGTAACGTAGTGCGAGTGCCGTTCGTCTGATTTCGCTCGCGCTCTTGAGTGAATTGTTTGGTCAGAGACCATTTGTCGTTTTGTGGCAGAGTACGACTTGACTTGACTCGTTTTGCAATTGAATCCACTGCAACATCGCGGTTCCTGTTGTGACCGAAACGCGATGCAACTTCACTCGTTCACTCAACCCGCACGGGATGGGTCAAAGTGTTTGTTGAGTCGACAGACATGCTGGTGTACATTTGGCCTTCTGTATGTTCCCCACAACTGTTATTTTGTGTAGTAGCCCGGCGTTGTCGATTCTCCCTCCACCCGCTCCGTCCCTTCCCAGTTTGTTGTCTTGCCACATTCAGACCAAATTTTTCGTGTCACCCACCCTCCACGCACCTCACTGTAGCTTTGTAGTTTCACTCTAGACTCTGTTGCTTCAATGCTTGTTGCTTTGCGTGGAAACCAAACATGTACGAAAATCTTTTGGGGGAGAGCAATGCTTTCCAACCATATAAATTTGAGGAAAATTGCGTTTTTCTCGAATTCCGGTCAGCCTGTGTGTGCAGCGTAGTGTGCAGGTGTGTCGTCTGGTGACCTGAGGAAAGCGTGTTTTGTCATGTTGTCCTGACTCCAGTGATTTTGGCTTGAGCTCACAACAAATTTTGCTTGCTTCGCACCGAATCCATTTGTTTCGCTTTGGCTCTTGTTTGGTGTGACTTTTGATTGGATTGTGTAGACATTTTGGATCAGATCTCACGGATGAGAAATCTTGCTCGGCCACAAGCATATAAAACTACGGGTTTCTTTCGATGTCGACGTGAAGTTTACACCTTCTTGAAAATAATTTGAAAAGCTTGAGATTTTCACAGTGTGACCTTGTTCTCTTTCAGGAGACTTCTTTCGGAGGAGGGCCGAACATCGTGACACGCAAAGTGTCGACGACGAACGTGACGTCGTCCGGCGGGCAGCAGGGCGGTCTCTCCGGCGCCACCCCCAGCGCGCAGGTCGTGACCGTCACCCGCTCCCACAGTGACGTCACCAAGATGAACGGAGAGCAGCGCCACCAGGCGGACGTGAGTCCGTGGCAGGTGACGCCCGTGGTCAATGACGTGAAGGCTCCGCAGCCGGCGAGGCGCCTCCATCTCACCACCGAGTTGTGATGACGTCACACGAGCGTCGCGACTCCACAGACTAGACAGTGGAGTTACGTCAAAAGTTGCGTCTGAGTTGTTTTGTCGGGACAGTCATGAACGTGGAAGGTCAGTGGAGTGTGATCAGTGGATTGAACAGCGCGACGCAACTACCCAGTGGAGACAGGCGAACGACACCAGGCTGTGGTGGACCTGTTGTCGGCCGGGAATATTCGTTGACGTCGAGGGAGCTTCGGCAGGAACCAAAGCAGAAATAAACAGGCGTCGCTTCAACAGCTGCAGTTCTGACTCTCGAGCGCCCGCTTCGTTCCGCTGTCCATCAAAAAAATGCAACAAAAATTGATCAAAAAGTCCTGGTGTGGTGATGTCACTTGACCGGAGCATTGCACGGAAGAACAAGTGCGTCCGTCAAATTTACACATCCACATGTTGACAACGGGTTTGGGGAAGCAAGTGCACTTCTGTCAGTTTTCTATTTTGTTTGTAGGTGTGGTCTTTGCTGCATTCGATACTGTCATTCCAGATTTTCGTTTCGCTGCACAGAAGAACCGCACCTCGATATTTTTCGCCGATGTGTACCCAACCCGGACAATCTCCCATTCGCAGATTAGGCCTCAGTCGAAGCACTAAAAATGGCCACTGGCTGTCCAGTTGGTACTGTTGCGCCAAAAAGAAAAAACAATGTACCTTGCCTCTTCAATCTGCATATCAACGTCAGTCTTCGGTCCTTCAGTCTTCGATGACAACGGAACAGAAATTCTGTGCAATATGTAACATTACCAAGTCAGAGTTTGCAATTGTTAAATCATTGACTTTCACACGCAAGAATGACTATTTTTATGGAATAATCATCTCTGTTGTTACACCATCCCATGTGTACATACAGATCGTGACCATGATAGGTTAATTCATCGCTGTTTCGCTCTTGTAAACTTGTACAACATCTTACATGCTGTATTTTGCTCTGTATTTAGCTTGCTTTCGACATTTTAACCATTTTTGTGTATCAGCGTCAGATGCTTTCCTGTTTGAAAGTTTTTATTTTCCCCCCATCTCAATCCGACAAGTTCCACTTGCTTCGCACACGACAAACTTCGAAAACGCTTGTACTCTCCTTGTTTTGGTGTGGCCTCTATTCGATCGACGTGTTGCACGTTTTATGGCACACTTTACGTGCTCTATCCAATGGGGTACCCCCAGTGATTGTCCGACAGAGTGGACACTGGATCTGTGCTCACAGAAACAGCCGACAACGTGGAGCGCAGATAATCATGCCCAATTGATTCGACATTTCTTCTGATCATCACAGTGATCATGGTCGTTATGACGTCGTGCGGACAAATTTATTTTGTACCCCCTCTACATGGTGCTGTTTTAACCCCCATTACCTGTAGTATTACATATTGTCAGTGTATTTTTATTGGAGCAGATTTTTGTTGTGTTTCTGTTTCGTGCCCATTTTTGACAGCGCGACAACGCGAGCGACGGTCGTACACGTAAAGGTGCCTTTCCGATTGTGGCCTGAATTAGGAGTCCGACCACTTTGACCAGCAGTGTACTTATGCCTGTTGCTGCCGTCCTGGTACCAAACACCATGTCGAGCTGGTGCAACTTGTGTCTGAAAGCCTCGATTTGACGAGAAATGAGCTGTGACCTTTGGTGTTGGCTTTTGTCCGACTCCAATGGGGATGGCGTTCCCGCTCCGTCGAGTGGTCGCTAGAAAGTGACCTGCTGGGACAACGCCATCTGGATGTCGTAACTTCAGCTTGAAATGTGTCATTGTTTTGAATTCAACTTCACGGTTGACGTGTTTTTGACTGGCATTGAGACACAAGTTGCGTCCGTTTCCCGCTTCAGCGTCCGGTCCGTTGTGGAACAGCTGTGATCGTTGTCCCCCAGCACTAAATCTCGCAGATCCGTCAGAAACGAGTCACTTCTCAAAGAACGAACTCACCGGGCACCCTGGGACATTTGACCGGTAGTCATGTATTTATATTCACACCCCAAAATGTACCATTGAACAAACAAGCCAAGATGTGTAAATTGAAGGTGAAGAAAGCAAACAATTGAAAAACAAAGAATTTGTTTGTGATGTGTTCGAATGACAGCGGTTGAGTCGGCGTATTTCCTGAAGGCTGGCGTTGCCGGAATGCGGTGGTCGTTTGTTGAAGTTGTGTTGGAACAGGCAACCATGGCGTCGCCCAACTCACTCACACCAGTGAACACGATTGTTGGAGCCGAGGACAGACGACATTTGCCTAAAGCTTCAGTTACTGGTACACAAAATATGCGTCAGTTTGGTGTTGTCTCTGATCCTGGACACAAAAATTTCCGGAGCGACATCGTTGAAAAGAAGCTTCACAGATGAAGAGTTCACTGGGACATTCAGCCGACGTAGGACCACATCTCGGTGAACTCAGCCTCGTTCAGACTCCCGTCTCCGTCCTCGTCGAACATGAGAACGTAGAACCTGCGTAAAGCGAACGTGGTGTTCAAACAGATCTACAGCGAGTTGATTTGGCCCAACAGTGACCCTGTGTCATGATGCGAGAAAACGTCGGGTGTTTAGGACTCTGGTCATCTCGTACTGGGCCCACCACCTGCACCCAGAGGAGGCCTCAGGGCAGACTCCGACTGTGATGCTCTGATGGCAGGTTGGTTGTTGGAAACGGGACCGCAGACAAGTGTCCTGTCGAGACAACAATTTACCCTTCAAAAGTTTGGTGCGTGCTTTGCATGGCTGCTTGTTTCGCGAATTTCGACTTGGTGGGGAGTTCCGAAAGGTTGTTCGTTTGACTTCACGCACAATGGGGCGTCGCCCAACGCGCACCATCGCGCTCACCCGGCTGCCTCGGAGTCGAGTCCGGTGTGTTCGTGTATGAGGTCCGTCACTAGATCCGGTGTGACGAGACCCTCGGAGTCCGCCAGCTCGGCGTACAACGTCGCACCGTCAGGCACCGAACCGCTGCAAGCGTGAATCATGTTTCAGTCCCGCTCTGAGAGCGACCCTGAATTCCAAGCACAAAAATGGACAAGAGTAACATTTTGCAGGCAACAGCACTGATGACGGCTCGAAGCGCATCGATTCTTTTCAAGGATGCGTTTCTTTGTTCCACCAACCCACAAGTCTGTTTGGGTGCTGTGGAAGCCATAATCGCACAATCCAATCATCCAGGATGATGTGCGGACAATTGTGCCTGGCCTGTGTCTCGCGTCCCGCAAGAACTTGTCAAGTGCGCAAAAATACCTCGATTGCATGACAAGATCTGTGGCACGCTTTCCACGAAAGAGAGAAACACGCGCAATGTCGTTGGAAGAAGGAAAAACTTGCTCAGGCAACTCTCTTGGTCTTTACGTTGCGTTGATTCTGACAACCGACCAGTGCACAACGAACAAACCATCAAGCACGCAGATCTAATACTCGAAAAAGCACCGACCCGTCTCCTGCGTCTGCGGCCTCCACTGACGCAGCAACCAACGTCCACAGCACGAACAGAAGCAGCGGCGTCTTGTGTCTTGTCCACATTCTGCGCTCAGGCCAGGTCCGTCGAACTCAGTACCCAACTCAGACTGCAGAACTCAACAAAGGAGCAGCGATGAATTCTGATGATGACGCGATCATTGTTGACCTTGGGTTGTGCTCTGGTCGTGGGTTCTCGAAACGCTGCATTTGTTGATGGTCGCGGTAGCCGGCCATCTAGGTCCCGCTGTTGGCTTAAAAACCCTTAGCATTCATGTGTGCGTCTGTCCACACTTTGGAATGTAACCTCCCACCCTACCAGAACCCCCCCCACCCCACCAGACCC
>JAAUXT010152051.1_pt1 | contig 24059 bp, 20 predicted proteins | sample 7278171 | NCBI WGS metagenome assembly JAAUXT01 (sample SAMN14350112, study PRJNA611818) | marine sediment metagenome | isolation source: surface marine sediment (1.8m) | place: French Polynesia: Moorea | collected 2018-08
CAGGCCACGCCTACAAATCCCACTTGGGGCTACAAGATGGCTGCCATAGGCCTCAGCCAATCACAGGCCTGGAAATATTCAAATGGACCAATCACAGGGCTAGATTCACTGTCGCCTATGTAGCCTGTATTGTAGGGGCCTCTTCTCTGTGACCAAATGCGCCTTGCTGTTGTCTTTACGAGCGAGTCGGTTATTTTTTTGCTGAATTGTTTTGTCTCTCCTTTCGGACGTCTCTCTTCCGGCAAGTTGTAACACTTCATGCCTCGTACACTTCTCACCTGTCTGCAGAACCCAAGTGGTTGTCTCCATCGAGATATTGGTCTTTGACACCGTCTTCTTTCTCTGTCGCGAATTCTTTCCAAAACAAACCAAACTTGCTTCAATAAAGGAAAGTCCGAATTCTGAATCTATAGCTCGTCTACATTCGATGTAACTGCTGTGTGTTTTTTCTCTGTCATGCCTGAAAACGTTTATGGGTTTGTGTTTTTTTTTTTGCTGGAAGACTTCCTCGTCGCCCACGCAAGCCAGGCCACACAGATGACAGATGATACCAACACAGCACTGAGAAAAGAGACTGAAAAACAAAGACAGGTCAGCGATTGTAAGCTGCCCGAAGGAAGCACGAGCGAAGGAATGAAAACACAGGATTGATGCGTCTGTTTTGTGCCTCCGTGCTGTCTTGTCTTTACTTAACCAGCAGCCCAAACTCAGGAGAGCTTTTTGATTTGTTTCAGCGACTGCATGTGGTTCAGCTCTCTTCAAAAACTTCCGTTTTCAAAGACTTCCGTTTTGAGACCAGATATCGCATGACAGAGCCAGTGAAATCAAACCACCTGTCCACGAGATTTGCCAAACAGATATCATTTGTGGTTATGTTTCACGTAGGAAGAAAAAAGGAAAGGCAACCAGGATGAGTGACGAATGATAGCGATCTGGTTGACCGGTCGAGGCACGCAGAAAACACCTACGTGGGTTCGAGTCACACTTTCAGTTTTCTTTTTCCGGTTTGTTCCTGGAAACTGACAAACGCAATCACTGAAACACCACTCCCCGGCCACGCGCATCACAGCATCGTTTGACACTTTATTTGTCCTTGTACACCAACTCTCGCCGAATTCAACTTGAAAAGAGAGGTGAAGTTTGTTCTCGCTGGAGGGGGGATTGGTTCCACAGGCTTGAGTTTGTACAACCAGGGCATGCACGGACTGGTGGTCCGCGGTCGAATTTTCGCAGGTGTGTAATGGCAGCCGTGTTGCAGTTTCACTTCATCACGGCTGTCATCACACACCTGATGGTCTGTCTCCTTGATTGCGCGTGATCATGGAACAGACGTTTCAACTGAAATGATGTGGATAAAATTTTGAATGCACCTTGTTTTGCATAAGCTGGGAACTGGTGTTTTCAATCACAAAATCTTGTCCACAGCCGCTGGGGGGGGGGGGGAATTTCTGTCAAATGAGATGAAACTTGTCCCTTTTGTGCTCTGGACGGAATGACGACAACGCGTGAGGCGGAACTTCAGCACAACGAACTCAGTGAAGGAATTTTGTTGTTCGGAGAACAAAAATCACAGCTGGTTTGAGCTCTCCTTCTTATCTCTCCACGGCTCCGAGCATGCAAATTGAAATGTCACAAACCACCCAGAGTCGAGCTGGACAAGTTTGCAAACCTGAGCAACAAAGCAGGCACCATCAGGATCCACCTGCGATGCGACGTTCTTGGCGTCGGCACAGTCCAATTTCTCAATGCAGTCTTCGAGTGAAAAGGTGAAACGGAAGGAGGGAAACTAAGAAGGGTTGAATACAGTTTTAGACATCGTACTGCGCGCGGCCTTGGTTTTCTGTGACGTGATTGTTGTCTGGATATGGCGCCAGGTGAATCCACACTTTGGTTTCGCAACTTGATTGCCATGGTGCACGAAAGAGCGCAAGTTATTGGTGAATTTCGCTTATGAAAGCGAAGCGGACAGCTCTTTGAAAGCTGTTTGTTTGCCCCCGCGAGTCTGTCCCCTTTCGCTTTCGTTCTCCCCACGTGAAAACTTGAGCAGAGCTGCCTTGGCACTCAAAACAGCAGCCGCTCGAGACGTCCGGGTGTCTTCTGATTCCTCCAGAACAAGAGCGACAGCAAAGATGGAGCTGGAGCTCATCGCGCAAATCGAGGAAGATTTCTACAGATCTCACAACGTTTCTTTCAATGAATCCTTGGCTGAGCCCAAGTTTGATTTTGTCAACAAAAACAAGGCGATCGCAGTGCCTTATATGTTCTTCATCACTGTTGTTATGGTCATGGGTGCAATAGGAAACGTGCTGGTTTTGGGAACTCTGATCATCATAAAGGTAAGAATATAAAATTTAATAACTTTCTCTTTTTTCTTGATTGATTTGCAGGACGACGAAAACCAAGCTCGCTGTTTGTGTTTCAGAAACTTCGAACCGTCTCCAACATTTTTGTGGCAAACCTGGCCATTGCAGATTTCTGCGTCACCGGATTTGCGGACCCCTTCAGCATTATAGGTTTGATCTTTCTCTGTTCAGCTCTTTTCTGATGGCTTTGAGTGATCAAGGCGACAATTTTGACATCATCTCAGCCATTTCCATGCACTTCTCCTACTTTGGGACGAGAGTACATTTCAATAGTTTCTTAACAGTCTTCGACTCGGGAGTCAACGGAGACAAATTTAAAGATTTGCAGCTCATTTTCACAAGAAATTGGCGAGGCACAGACGTCTTGGGTCCCTGTCCCTGACAAAGTACCTTAATTGTGTTTTCAGGCATGGTTTGTGGACCTGGTTGGTTTGCAACTCGCATGGGACTGTGCAGAGCAATTGGCTTCGTATGCACCACTTCCTGCATCGTGTCTATTCTCACCATTGTAATGATCAGTGTGAACAGATATGTGCACATCTGTCACGGGAGCAGGGTAAGTCGGCTCTCAGTCTGCAGAACAATGGCTTTGGGCGAGATCGTATATCTTTGAAAGAGCATACAAGATACAAGCACGTCATGTTTTCCCTCAGGTATATCTGGCTGTCTACACGAGAAGAAACACTTTGTTGATGTGCGCCGCGATCTGGATCACCACTGCAGCCTTCCAGATGCCACAGTTCTGGGAAATTGGAAACTACGAGTAAGTCACCGAAAATTAGTTTGAGTCAAAGACGTGGAGTAACAGCCGTCTCACGATGTCCTGCGTTCTCCGATGCGCATTTTGTAAAAGTTGCAAGGTCCATGGTTCGGTGTTTCCAGATACGCTTGTGAGGAATCTCAGTGAAATACTCAGGGTGGGGAACTTCTCAGTGGTTGAAGAGATTGGGGTCTCGGAGTAACCCTGTTGTCGGTCCATTCCCCCTGGGTTTGTCTGTGGTTGTGGTTCCCAAGCACATTCCAGCTCTTTGGTATCGTGTTGGCACTGGGCTCAAACCATCAAATCTACAAAATTTACAAGGCATTGGAAAGAGCCCTGAAAACACTCACGCGCAAGAGGAACCCACCTGAGTTGTACTCAATTCAGCCTGTTGACCATCAACTGCCAATTGCAATACAAAAACATAGGAGTCAATTTTTGGAGTCAAAATAAACCATCAAAGCAGGATCTGAAACATTTGATAATTTGCTTCCAAGATGATGGTTGATAGAACTTGTGACTGCAAAATTTTGGTGATCATACGAGTAATCCTGTTGTCGTACCGGATGAAAAACAAACCTCGTACCCCCAAAGCACCGAAAATTTTCCAGGGTTTGCTTAATTGATTTATCAAACTATCAGGGTGATTTGCCAAAAATCGTGTGAGATCTGAAAAATTTTTTCGTTTCCAGTTTTGACGTCAAGAGCTTCAGTTGCACGTGGAACAGGCTGCATAAGAATCCCTACATGATCGTGGTCATCGGACTCATGGAAATCTTCTCGGCCATCGTTGTTGGCTTCACCTACGTCAAGATCTTCATGTTCGTCAAAGAAACCAGAGCAAATGTGAGCGTGCGTTTCAGTCTGAAAATGTCCGCTGGGAAACCAGGGACAACGAACACAGCACAAATGGCAATTGTCTGGAAACGTAGACGCACGCTTCTTGCCTGATATTTCATTATGAATGAACACAGAGCGGAAATGTGAGGTAGAGGCTGGGCGCACACAGAGCGTCACAAGACGTGTCACTGACCCTCAAGGACGTGCTTTCCAGACTGACATACAAGTACATGTATTCGCTTTATAAACTGCTCTTTCAGAAATGAAAAATAAGCAAAAGGTTACTGGTGAAAGAGAGAGATGGGAAAGATCAATTGAAAATATAAATATTTTCTTTGTTTTGTTGAATTTACCCAATTCCTTTGTTCAAGTAGAATACCATTGAGAGTCAATGGCAATCAAAATGACACATCATTGAGGGTCAATTTTTGTGACGTGACGCTTTGTGTGCGCCCAACCAAACACGATGGAAGCGGAAGGAAGCTCAATGAAGCAACGCAGTTGAGCTTTGTCGTTGTTCGCAGGTGAAGAGCAGCCGTTCTGCGCAGAGGGAACGAGACGAATCGGTGAAACTCGCCAAGACCATCGCCATCATCTTCTTGGTCTTCTTTCTGTGCTGGGCGCCCTACACCGTTGTCATCGTGAGTGTCGTTGACCTGGAATTTTTGTATTTTGCCCTGATCCCATTGCAAAGAAACAAACAACTTGTCATGCGGACAAAGACTCCGAAGTGCGGGTTCCAGAACTGGAGGCACAGAAGTGGGGCCACAAAACTGAGGTCACAGAACTGAGCTCACAGACCTGGGGGCACAGAACTGGGGTCACAGAAGTGTAGGTCATGCAACCCAGACGAGACTTTTCAAGGAGTCCTGGGGCACCCAAGAACTGGGTGCGACGAGACTGGCAGGGTTGGGAGAGAATGAACCAAAGTTGGGAACCGGGATTTGACGTGCAGAGCCGTAACAGTAGGCGAGAACCACCCTCACAAGCCCATGAGTGTCACTCCAAAGCTGTACATGTATTTTCAGCTGATCGACCGCGCCGACAGGCTCCACCTGACCGTGCACCTCTGGGTCCTGGCCATCGCCCACGCCAACTCCTCTTTCAACTCCATCGTCTACGCAACACAGAGCAAGCAATTCAGGTGGGATCCTGTCCTCGTTTCGAACAGACAACAAATGCTTCCACGTGATTTGGTGAATTCTTTTGGAGTAGGTTCCAGCGCTGTTTTCGTCTGAGCGTAATTTCTTCTTGAGAGCCACTTTTGACCGAAAATGTTCTGTTTGTGTGTGAAGGATTGGCTACATGCGACTTCTGATGCTGGACCGCTGCGTCGCCCGTTTGCGTTACTACACCATGGAGGAGGAAAACTCAACAAGTTCTCGCGGAGGCACCACGAAGACACCCAACACCAACGGAAAGACCCGAGGCGCGGCCGAGGGCAAGGAGAACCTCGCGTACAAAGGCGACGACGAGGTGAAGAAGGAAAACACCGCCGCGGCAAATCCAGCGTCAGGGTAGGGAGGACTACCCAGTCCTGTACCCCAGTGAGACCCCAATCCAACTTCAAAAACTCCAACATGACGAGAAAGATACGAGCATTGTGGCACAAACAAACAGAGCAAGCGTTCTCCATTCTGAGTTGGCAAGAACACCTGATTTGTGGTGCATTGAAGCTGCACCAGGTGGCAACAAAGTAACGATGGTTCCTTCTGTGCTACAGTTGGGGCCTCGTGTGATTCCAAGCTGCAGAAACAAGTCAAACAATCACACTGAATTTTCTTTTTGTTTCCTTTCGTGAGCCCTGCACGTCTTGAGCTGTTCCCAGTCAAGATGATGTTTAAAGCAGCAGCTGCAAGACAAACAGCTGCCCACGGTTGATATGGATGCGATTCGCAAACTAAATTGTCAACGATCACTTTCACAAATCAGCGAGTTGACGAGGACCGAAGTTGAGACGTTGGTACTGCATTTATTTTTGTGAAAACCTGTGCAGGAGGTTCTGCCACAAACTGATCGGGAAAGAGAAAAGGTTTTCAGTGAACTGAGTTGCACATCCTCATCGACGTTGTGCTGCAAACTTCACCAGGTGAATGGAGCTGTGTTCAAAGTGTGTGAGACGCCACGTCATGGGGGAAGCGCTGTTCCTTCGTGGTGGTGGGGGTGTGCACACTTTGTGCAGTGTTGGCAGAATGTAACACAGCAATTTACGCCATTTACTTTGCACAGAGGGGCCTCTTCAAAAAACAGACTTTTGTGTATACCCATTGCCACGTGATCTGGCTTTTCACCTTGTGAATTTTCTTCTATTTTCTGCTGACTCATCTCATCTCTGTCAATCTCGCTTCTTATTTGAACTGTCATGAATGTTGACAAAAACCATTTTGGAATCACTAGCAGAGTCGCACTCACGTCAAATGCAAACACATCAAAAAGACAACATTCTCTCGCTGGCACACGCTGCTGACAGTCAAGGCACTTTTTCTAGCAGTCTCATTGGCAAGAAGGCCATTTGGCTTGCAAATTCACAAGGAGCGACCAGTTGTTTAAACGGACATGAAAAGAACCTGTCTTGTCACCACCGGAAATCTTTGGGTGTTGTGTTTTGTAAAAATTTTCAAGATTTCGATGTGAATGTTCTTCTGTCTTGCGGGCGAGACCAACCTTCACACGGTTCAGAACCTGGTCATTTTTTGCGGAAAGGCCGAGCCTTTTTCAAGTTGTACAACATATTGTTGCCTCAAATACTCTGAAATAAAGTGCACACAATTTCATCTTTCTTTTGTGATCAAAATTTTTTTCTGGCAGTAAGAAGATCGGATTTGTGCTCTTTCGTTTGACGTGCGCTTAAAACTACAACAAATTACAACCGGCGGTGGTGTTGCTGTTCTTTCGTCTGGCTGTCGACCTGACAGGTCGTTGCCTTTTGTGTGTGAGAGAGGATGGTGTTTCCGGTCCATGTGTGCAGATAACAGTGTATAGATCTATCGACCAATAGAACACAGCTGAGGCAGATACTCGTACTGTATACGAGTGTTAGGCACCGATGAACTCGCTGTAGATTTCCACAGGGTGTGCGCGGTCTCTGTGTAATGGTGGGGCCTTTTCTCTGACTCTCAGAGCACGACCAGGCAACACTGTCCCTGCAAGCCTGGTGCGCACTTTTCTTTCTGCTCGCACGGAGCTGTTGTTTACTTGTGCTGCTTCAGGTGACAAAAACAACCTGGGAACTTCAACTTCAACTTCAACTTGACAAAGTGTCAAGCTTTCTCGTTGCTCTTTCAACAAAGTTTTCACAGTTTTCACCAGATTCTTTCATTCGTATACACAACCATAAAAAACATGCCAGGTTTATGTTGTTCTCAGGCTGACCGCGAATAAGAGCAAAGTTCTGGAGAACGGAACTTTGTGGTTTGTGGTACACCCGCCAAGTTTGGTGGGCGAGACGCAAGATTTTTTGCTCTCCTCATCGATCGCTCTCAGCTCCCGGAATGTATTCTGTTCTTGCAATCTTCTCTCCATACTTGACTGCCGTGGAGGCAAGGAAATCTCGGTACAACCCCATGTCTGTCTTTGGTCCTGCAGCGCACGCGTCGATCCACTGTGTCTGTGCGTGAACAGGAGGCAACCTCGTCCTGACTGACGTACGGCTGCTTGCAATTTGGGGCTATTTGATCTTTTTGTTGGGTCAGGAAGCCGTGGGCCTCTTAGAAAAAACAAAGGTTATTTCGGTTTTTGTGGGTTGTACACAATATATTTGCAGTTGAAGGTGAATCAGACCAAACACAAGTTTGGATATCGACTCATCTGGCAACAATTCGGACGAAGGTGAAAAAATACGTTTCGTTGCAGAGCTGGATCCGACAAAAACAAAACAATATTTGAATGAACGCAGGAACTCTTCCTGCAAACAAAGGTAGAAGACTGAGTGACCAACAAAACGGCCAAACAATTGTGTCTGCCAAACCTTCTGCAAGAGAAAGAAGCAGCCTTCTAGATCTATTGATCCGATTCGGAGTCGAGTGGTTCGACTCTGCTCGATGAGAACTTTCTCCTCGACCTTTTGTCGCTCTTCTTCGCTTTGCTGTGCAGCGCTGTCTCCGTCAGCTTCATCTGCTCCATCAGGGCAGCGGTGTGGAGTCGGTTCTCCTCACTCCGTTTGAGCAACTCTTCAAGTTTGCTTTCAATGTTGTCTTTTCGTTCGTCGTTTGTCATGTTCGTCTGTTCTAAAGACTTTTGTTTGCCGTGAAGTCTTCTGTTTTCGTCTTGAAATTTTGTAATTTCCTCGTCTTTTGCCTTCCTTTCCTTTCTCTTTCTTTCTAGCTTTTCTTCCAGTCGCTTGATTTGCTTCTTCGCACTCTCCAGGTCCTTCTGAGTTGTTTTATGGGTGTTGGCCAGTTTCTTGCAGTCGTCAAGAACCCGCCGAATTTCGGCGTTCACTTTGCTCATCTCGTTATCAGAGCTCAGAGGCTGTTCCATGAAGTCGTCTTATCCCGAGAATTCCTTTTTGTTTTGACGATATCTCTCACCTGAATCTTCCTCTTCTGGTCGACTCTCCGTGTGATTTTCCTTCTTTTCGAGCAGAGAGCAAATCGAGTCGAGCTTCACCTCCACCCTATCAACGTCGTTCTGTGCTCCTTGCCTCGCGTGTTCCCCGAAGTTGGAGCCGCTTGTTTCCCAGTACTTGGCCTTGATCTCTCTGAACTCGAGTTGGGTCAGCATCAGGTACCACCTGGTCGTGTGATACGACTGCAACATCTGTGCGTCTTCTTCACTGCATTTTGCTTCTCTGAGTCGATTTCCGCCAAGCTTTCTCACAAGTTTGTCGAGAAACAAAGTCTTCTTGGCCAAGCTTTTGCAACTGCATATATCGACCAAAAGCCTGGTGTTTGAAACGAAGAATTGCCGGATGTTCAACGCTTGTTTCACCTGCAATACAAGGCAAAAGTTACTCAGACAGGAAAAGGAAGTTTCTGTCGACTGGAAGGACTGTTGGACGGCGGCCTGCCACACGGAAACACTCAGAGCACGTTGAGTTTAGCCTCTTGTTCTCCACAGTAGCCCGCAAACTGTGCATATTGTTGGGCTTCTCTGTGTTCAAAGTTGCGATGTTTGACGCGGACCAGGTCAACAGAAACCAAAACTGTACCTGGTACTGGCGCCACCCGAGGCCTTCAGTGGACGTGACGTTGCTGAGCGTGGTGCCCATCATGGCGATCAGCATGTTGAGCAGGAGCAGAGCGGACAGCACAGCGTAGGCTGTGAGCAGAGTCTGTATCACTCCTACGTTCAACACTCCACTTCTAAAGAAACACGACACGTCCTGAACGTGCTTCAGATCAGTGTCCAACCCAACTGTCATCACGAACAGTTCGTACATGACTGTGAAGAGAGAGTTCAGGTGGTCAACCAACTCCGCAGTCTCCTCGCAGTTGGTGTGAGCCACATCAGACAGCAGCTGGAACTGAATCTGGATGGCAGACGCAAAGGCCACTGTGATCACCATGTAGAACAGCAGGAAGGGTATCATGTCAGTTGTGATGATACACTTCAGAGTGGACAAAACATTATAAATTGGGCTGTAGGCTCTGGCTGGTATGAACAGAATGAGCCACCCAAAGAGCAGTGTCAAACCCTTGCATATGGCATAATGCCAAACATATCCTTTGGCTCGGAACGCCAACATGCAGGCACATGACACCAGGAACATCAGTGGAAGAAGTACATCCACTTTTCCAGCCATCAAGTTGATGAACTCTGTTAGGTATCCCAGCAGAGTTTTGTCGCTGTTGGTGACCACGCGGCTTGCATCATCAAATTCCTCAATTCCGTCGTTCGTGACTTGAGTTTCTTCGGATGAACTAAGTTCGTTTGTCTTTAATTTTCCAATCTTTGCTTTCCTGTAGCATCGAGTGAGAAACACGCCGACTTGTCTGGGTGCAAATGACAGGGAGAAATAGGCAAGCACTGCTGAGTATAACATCAACACTGCATCCAACTGTGTGTTTCTCGGACTCAGTTGCAAATTGTTTCTGAGGAAGTAGGTTTGGTTTCTGGGGGCATCAAGAGAGTACTTCAAGTCATCTTGAATGCTGAGACTCGCAGAAATCATGAGCACCAGGTGAATGAACAGCCAGAGCATGCTGAAACACTGGTACACCTTCCACTGCCACTCGGCCACGTTACTCAACGGAACACTTTCCAGTAGCTCACTGGCCCTCATGGGAGGCTCCACCTTGGACAGAGTGTTAAACAGGAACAAATTCGCAGTGTTCGAGTACTTTCCATCTTCGTCAGCACTCTCCTCTTCGTGGTACTCAGGGGACAAGTCAGTGAGTTCTATTTCAAACCCTGACAGACCTTGTGTGGGTGTGTTCAACGATCTCGTCACAAACACGTCCTCCTGGGTCAGCATCAGCATGACGCACTCTTTCAGTCCTATATCAGCAGCGTACTGCACAACCGAAAGGCCCCTTTTGTTGGCAATTCCTGACCTCAGCTGGAACACCGCTTCTCTTCTGATGTTGATGTATCTTTGTGTGTTGAGAGTGGGAACAGACTCATCGTGATCAAAGCACCACCAAGTCACTGCTTTGTCCACCACTGCTTTCCACACTGCTTTGAACTTTTCGCATTTCTTCGAGTTGGTCGATCCACCCTCCAAGTGAACCTGTTGCAGGCAGTCGTGTAATGGAGTGTGTTTGTCTGAGTCTTGTGACGACAGGTCTCCTCCCAAGTCCACCAGTTTTCTGATCAGATGGACTGAACCAGTTTTGCACGTCAGATGCAGGCACGTTTCTCCCGCTTTGGTGTCATCATTGATGGTAAGCCTTCTGAAACATTTCAGCAACAGCTCTGCAAGTTCCATGTCATTGTTGAGAACGGCAACGTGCAGCGCATTGTACCCTTCCTTGTTGAGGTGACTCTCGTCCAGTGGAGTGGAAGCCAATATCTCAGCAGCTTCTCTCCACGAGTTTTCGGTGACCAAATGCAGCAGAGTGTTTCCATTCAGGTCTTCCGCGAAGCAGAGGTGCTCCAGGACGGCGCTCCCGTAGTGTTTCCCCTGGTGGCCTCCCTTGGGCTGCAGGCACCGGACCACAGTTTCAACGACACCAGGCTCCAAACGGGAGGTGAGGGCCGTGCCGAGGAAGGTGTGATGCTCTTTGTTTTTGCGCACTGCTCCTCCTGCTCCAAATCCGAACAGCACCTGCCACGGCTCTTCTTTCTCATTTTCGACTTCGCACAAGACCTGCATCAGTTCTTCCAGTGTTCCAGCCAAAGCAGCCACGTGCAGAAAAGTGTTGCCTTCCTCATTCTGCTGTTCAAGTGCCAAAACCACTTTGTCCGCTTTGAGGAGTTCTCTCAAAAGTGGGTAGCATTTGGCGTGAGTGAGGTAGTGCAGGATTGTGTTTGACTTCGTTGCTGTAAATCTGAGATCCCAGGCGTTTGCTGTCACGAATTTCCAAAAATCTGCAAAACAATGAAAAACACTCAGGAGGCTTTTCAAGAAAATAGAAACGTCAGAGAAGGCGCGAAAGCTTCATAATTTTTCACCGACCCTTGTGGAGGAAGGTGTCACCCGTCCCGTGCCCCTCCGCCATGAGGGTGAGGAAGGAGAGCACCATGTCCGCGTCCTTCTCGTCCCTCGGGAGAAGGATCTCCCGCCACGTGTCAGCCCCCAATGCTTCGAACACTGCCTGCGTTCGCAATCTGAAACAGTGTGTTCCTTCCTCTTTTATTCTTGTGTGGCAAGGTGTTAACTTAGAACTGTCAACGAGATCTGTGCTGCATCTGTGCAATAACATCCTTTCGTGTCCACGAAAAGGATTCCTCTGAAGCTACAACTCACCTGACATGCTCCAACGACGTGGTGAAGAGAAGGCTTCTCACGTCGAAGCCTCCGTGTTGGACGAGCAGTTGTCTCATTGAAAGGTTGTCTGTTTCTGTCAGCGCTGTTTCCTTGGTTTTGGTCACTGTGTGGATAACGTTGCCCAAACGACCTTTGAACTGTTTCTGGGTCAAAAGACTTTCCACAGCAGCTATTGCAGGGCCCTGCAGTTCCTCTGACTGAGGCAGGTTTTCAACCGCAAGAAACAGCGCATTTCGCCCGAAACTGTCCAGAGTTTCGAGACATGTGAGCGCACAATATCGCGATAGAACTTGCACCACATCCCAGTGACCACCGGCACAAGCCAACATGAGAGCGTTCTGGCCCGTGTTTTCAACAAGGGTCACATCTGAGTACTTCATCTTCCCCATCTCCATGGCATAAACTTCTGAAGTCCAAGAAGACGTTTCAAGAAAGCTGTCGATCTGCGTCAAGAGAACCTTGACTATTTCCGTGTTCCCTGCCTCGCACGCGTGCATCAGAGCAGTTCTGCCTTTGGAGTCTTGCGCATTTGGCAGCGCGTAACTTTCCAAGAGGAGTTGGGTCACTGACAGATGATCCCTAGAATCGGCCATGTGCGACATGTACGCTGGAATGTTTTTCTTGCTGGCTTCCATCAAGGCCGTGGTTCCATCCATAGCAGCCGCGTTGATGTCTGCATCACACCGAATCAGAAACTTACTGACTTCACAGAGTCCTTGTTTTGCAGCCTCCAACAGAGGCGTTCGCCCGTCTGCGTCCGACGCGTTCACATCAGCTCCGTGATCAACGAAATGCTGGATCGTTTCAGTGTTGTCTTCCCCCATGCACACAACCGAAAGCAGCACTGGTGGGTTGCCGTTAATGTTTGCTCCGGCATTGAGCAGAAGTTCGATGACCCTCTTGGATTGAGGAGTGCCATTTCCCACTGTCAGAGATAGTATTGAGATGCCTCGGGAGTTGACGGCGTTGACGTCAGCTCCGTTCTGAAGTAACAGCTCAACAATGTCAGCTTGGTCTCTCTGGGCCGCTCTGCGCAGAGCTGTTTCCCCATCTGCCATCGCTGCGTTGACATCTGCTCCATGATCCAACAGAATCTTCACAACTTCAGTGTGGCCATTCCAAGCGGCGGCAATGAGGGCGGTGGAGGCACTTTGGTCGGTTGTGGCTACGTTCACCGCATTCTGCAGCAAACTGTTCATCGCAAAGCCATCAGGTCCGCACTGAAGTGTCTGCAAAATGTTGTCAGACAGGTCTTCCTGGGCCGCCCTGTGCAAAGCTGTGCCTTCATCTTCCATCGCTGCGTTCACATCTGCTCCATGATCCAAGAGAATTTTCACTACCTCAGTGTGGCCATTCCAGGCGGCTGCAATGAGGGCGGTGGAGGCACTTTGGTCGGTTGTGTTCACGTCCACCACATCCTCCATCAGTTTTCTTGCTGCACTGTCACCACCAAGCAGCAGTTTTACAATGTCCACGTGGCCTCCTTCAGCCGCGCACGTCAACGGGGTCCTACCGCTGGAGTTCGTGGTTATGTCGGCGCCGTGGTCCACCAATAGGCGAGCTGCTTCTGTGCAGCCATTGGTCGCCGCAAACAGCAGTGGAGTCCAACCTCGGAGCGTCTGCGCGTTGACCTCTGCTCCGTGTTTCAGCAATTCCTTCACAAACTGTTCCTGTCCCTTCTGCGAGGCTATCATCAGAGCAGTTGTCCCTTTTCTATCAGGTTTGTTGACATCTGCACCCCGCTTCAAAAGACAGCTGAAGGTTCCGAGGTCTCCTTTCGAGGTCGCTACCAGGAGGGCGGGGCTCCCATCAGTGTCAATTGCATTTACATCTGCGCCGAACTCGAGCAACATCTGCACCACATCAGGGTTGCCCAACTCCACGGCTTTGATGAGAGCTGTTCTCTGTGAACCCGCGCAGTGTCCTTCCCAGTGAGACAGTCCCACTTTCATGGCATCAATTTCGTTCTTGTCCCCTGGCTTCACCATGTCTCCCCAGTCAGACTTGATTATTTGACCGTAGATTTGCTGCACCATCTGAGATAACTGCGCCCTACCCTCAGCGGCGCTATCTTTTGAAATTGGCGCGTTCACATCAGCGCCACTCTGCAGTAGCAGCTGCACTGTGTTCGCGTGCCCCTTCTCAATTGCGAACTCCAGGCAAGTCTTTCCGTTTGCCGGGGTCATGTTGGGGTCAGCCTTGTGCTCCAGCAAAAGCTTCGCTGCAGCTATGTGGTCAAAAGCAACGGCTTTTATGAGCGCTGTTTCGCCGTCAGAGTCCACTGCGTCCACTTGGGCTCCGTTCTGCAGAAGGATTTTCATGGCATCAACATGGCCCTCGACAGCAGCAAGCATCAACGCAGTGATGCCTTCCGACACAGTTTTGTTGACGTCTGCTCCAGAACGCAGAAGTAATTTCAAAACCTTGGAGTGTCCTTGGTGCGCCGCCTGCATCAGAGGTGTAATGCCGTCAGAGTCGAAGGCCTCCACATCAGCCTTGCGCTCCACCAGATGTCTCACTATGGCCACGTGACCACCCTTTATCGCTACAAGCAGAGGTGTGCTTCCGTTTGCGTCTTGTGCATTCAGACAAGCACCTCTTTCGACCATCAACTTGGCGATATCTGAGTGCCCGGCTTCGGCTGCTATGATCAAGGCGGTGCTTCCGCTGGAGTCCGCCGCATTCACGTCGGCGCCACCGTCCACAAGAATCTTGACCGCCTCCGTGTGGCCACTGTGGGCTGCTGTCATCAACGCTGTCCATCCACTGGGTGTGGTATGGTTTACTTCAGCTCCTTGGTCCAGTAAAAGCTTGATGGAGTCTGTGTCGCCTTCATCTGCAGCCCACATGATCGCTGTGCTGCCATCAGCAGACCTGCCCACGTGAACATTCGCACCGCATTCCACCAATCGTTGTGCAATCGCTGTTTGGCCTTTCTGAATAGCCACGAGTAATGCTGTTCGACCATCAGTATCAGTCGCGTTGATCTGACATCCATTGTCCAATAGAACGTGCAGCAGGTCGTGACGCCCCTTGGTGGCAACGTAGAAGAGTGGTGTCCATCCGTCTGTATTCGCAGCGTTCACATCAGCTCCGTTCCTCAACAGAATTTCCACAACGTCTTTGTGCACGAGGCCTTCCCTCGCTGCCCCGATAAGAGCTGTCTGGCCATCTAAAGCTGGGAGGTTGACGTTCGCCCCCTTATCCAGGAGGTACTGCACCAACTCTGCGTTGTTTTGTGTTGAGGCGATGATCAGCGGAGTCGCTCCGTCCCCGACAGACTTCACTGAAATGCAAATCGTGACAGGCTTGTTTTGTTTTTGAGAAGGGTTTTAAGAACTAAATGTTCAGGAATCGGGTGTTCCCTGAGGAATACAGGACACCTGTACGAAGTCGCAATGATATGTGGCGTCCCCCTGCCACCAAAACTGACCTGGCGCTCTCTTTGCGAGCACAAATCCATGCCCTTGAGGTTTCTTTTGCAGCGCCTTGGACCGAACGCGTTCGTTGTGTTACCGTTGACATCGCCTCCGTGCTGCAGCAGTCTCTCCACCTCCGACACGTCTCCCTCCCACGTCACGTCGATGAGCGGCGGCTGCCCGACGACGTCCGGCTCCGTCTCTCCGGACGAAGAGGAGTCCGGATCCACAGATGCCATGCCGACCTTCTGGATGTGTCGAACAAATATATTGAACAGCAGACATTATTTTCAACGAGAAAAGGCGAAAGGAAAGGGGAAACACGATCCAATCACAACACTGGATACCAACGATCCAAGTCTATCAGTCACTTGATCTGTTGTTCTGCACGCATGATTCAAGAATCATGACACACGTGCAATGTTGTGCATCATGCACGCAAGAATAGCTCAATAATGTGCCTTTTCGCTTTCGGATAACCCAGGTTCAGGAGGGACACAGAAACCCTCAATCAAGCAAGCAAACTGCAGAATGCCCTCAAACATCAAATGGGTGGTTCTGTCAACCCACTGAAGACAACACTGGTTGCATTTGGCACCTGGCGCACCGTACGAGATCTGCTTGTTCGTTGTTTCTCTTTTTCGGACAGGGGAGGGGATAAGGCGCGACAGAGCAGCTTGGTTGCTTGGCTCTTGGTCCACAATGCTTCTCCAACAACAGAACCTGAACATCCGATTGGTGCAGAACAGTTCCTTCCTTTCACGCATCCTTTGTCCCAGGCAACTCTCTACGTAAGCTTGATGATTGAGGCTTTGAAACAACGGTGCAAGATGCGACGCATTTGTGCTGCAGGCGAAACTAGTGCAGGATCTGTTTTCGCGAGAATCCTTTGAATCTTGAGGCAATTGGTTTGTGTACCAAACACAGAGCATTCTGCTCCAAGAACAAAAATGTCATCATACCTGCCAGCAACTCCAACAAACGTCAGACGAAATTCACTGAGCATGTGTTGTCTCCGCAGAAAAAAAGCCAGAGCATGTCAGCAACAGGCTACACGAGCGAAAGAGAGATTTGTTTGCACGTTGTCAAGGGCTCCATGTCTCGGGATCCAGTATTGATTCGCCACAGGTGATTCCAACCTCGTCTTCAGACCGTCGAGTCCAGCGTTTGTGACAGATTGGAACACTGCGAACCAAAGCTCGTGAGCTCCAACCTGTTTGCCATGACTCTGTGAAGCTAATGAAGGGTCGCGCCAAGTAATTGAGAAAGAAGGTCCAAGTCAGTTCTGACCTGGGTCCAACTCGTTGTGCTGCACCGTGAGAATGAACAGACACGTTGCGGGGGCAATCATGGTCGGGGGCAAAAGAGGAAAATTATTTCATCTCTAAAACGCACGATTTCTGTCGCAAAGTCCACGATTAAGGATTGAGCCGAATCACAGGGAGCCAGGTCATGACTGAGGAGCTCCGGGATCTATGTCACATGTAGTGGGGAACCACATCACAGTAGAGAGCCAAGTGTAGTTCCCCCCCCCTCTTACAACAAAGCTCCACCACTCCCCTGGCCCTGTGTTCACTTGGGTGTGAGAAAGACCTTCGCTGGCACATAGCAATTGGGAGATAAGCTGACGGCGAGGCGTTTTATTCACAAAAATTGCTCAGGATAAACATTGTAATTCTGACCACCACCAACTTTCAAAACGGAGAAGCTTGTGTCGGAGCAGATGTGAACTTGTTTCTGGAGCAGCATCACTGGGAGCGGTGTCATTCAGACAAGTGTTGCTTTGCCATCATCAAACTGTAAAACAGGCACAAAAATGGCACATGGTTAGCTTGGCATTCAAGCCTGTATCTTCACAATGATCAACACCATGGCAAGAATGGAACAATTGTGTTGCACACGGATCACACGCATTGGAGAAGGGCTCAGATAAGAAAAAACCAAAGATCAACCTGATAGTGGAATACGTACAAAATCTGTTGACACATCTGTTGGTGCAAACACCCCTGAAAAGGCACGTGAAGAGGGACGCTCGAACACACCTCTGGTTCGCTCCACACCTTCCCTGTAACGGCAAGAGACAGAACAGAGCCATCTTCAATTTGCAGAGCTGAAAAAGGTTCCAGTCGGCATGCGCCTGCGCGAGAATTTGGCTGGGACCCAGAAGGTTCAATCTTGCTCCCAGAATACCATTCTGACTTGGTTTTTGACAGCTGAATGCACAAGAACAAGATTGCCACTGTACGTGGAAGGAACCTGAACGAACGTACGTTGCAATAATCTTCCGTCAACGGAAACGGAAATGGTCCAGGTCGACCTCTGCAGGTGCAGGTTTCGCAGTTTCTGGCGTCCAGCTCTTTGCCATAGGGGCAGTATTGCATCGTGCAGAACCGGACTGGGCACCTGTTCAAGACTTCTCCTGGATTTGGACCAGGCCCTGAAAAGGAACCAGTTGAATCATGAGGACAACGAATGTAGAAGAGGATTTAGGAAGGTCGAAGTGCATGACACTCAACGTGTGGGCTTCGTCGGTTGTAGATACACCCGGGACTATTTTTGCTGTCACTTACACAGGTTCTCTGGGGGTCCAGGTTTGCAGGTGCACGTCTCGCAACCGTTTGCATCCACCTCTCTTCCGTTGGTGCAGTGGATAGCGGAGCACACCAAGTTCTGGAAGACAGCAAAGGAATGCTGGACCCTCGTGAAAATGAGGATACGTAACGCACAGTTCGCCATTGCCTGGTTTGCTGCACAATTCCATAATTTTGCAAACTGTCCAGTACAGATCAACGAAGGTTGAGCACATTAGTTTGATGCTCAAAGCAGAGAGCGCGGTTTCAAACAGGTGGTCCCCACGCCGTGTCGCCGTCGCTTCTCCCGCGGCGTCCTCACCTCGCAGCTCGGCGGGCCTCTGCAGCTGCACGTGGGGCAGCCCCTGCTGTCCAGCACGTTTCCGTGCTCGCACCAGATCGCACACACAGGCCCGCAGTTTACCGGGTCTGTCAACGAGAGGTTCAGAGGAGACGCTTCTGATGCCGTGTACCCAAAGCTGAGCAAATTTATAGACTCTTGTGACAAACGTAAAAAAGCTACGAGGAGAACAAAAAATTATTTCTGCGATTTCAGAACGGAGGCACACGTACCAGTGGGGGCTGCAAGTTGACTCAATGCATCTGAAAAGAGAAACACATAAATTTAAGGAATCCCAGAAGATATACAAAACGTTTCGTGATGCACAAAGCTGCACACGGCTCTGCGTCTCGTTGTCATATCAGGGCACGAAGTTGCGTCCATGGAGAGAGACCTCTGACAATCTGCCAGTCTCGTTTTCAAATCAAAATTGTCAGACTTCAACAGATTATAATTTGACAATCTGCCAGTCTCGATTTCAAATCAAAATTGTCAGGGTTCTGAGGAAAAGAAAAGTCACATTTGATGTACGTACGCTGCACGCTGAGTGCCACCAGACACAAAATCACCGCCATTGCACCGGGATGCTTCATACACCTGCGTGGTGAACGATGCTCTGCGATCAACACCACATACTCAGGCAAAAAATCTGCGAACGCCTTGGGATGTACACAAACACATCAATGCGTGCATTGTTTTGCTCTTGTCATTGACAAAAGGACCATCACTGTCAGAAATGTCGACAAGACCACGGTACAAGTTTGTGCTGTTTGGTCAACGTTGTGATCATTCCCCCTCAACCACAGAATCTGAGTGTTCTTTTTCACGGAGAACGTTCTCACCAAGCACAGATCTCTGCTAACATGAAGTCGTCCGTCACAACCACAGTTTTCTCTTCCTTTGCTCGCAACCAAAATCAGGGGAGAAGTTGAAAAGCGTGCGATCCTTGGTTGTCTGCCGTTTACGTACCTTGAACCATTCTTTGTGCAGAAGGTGCAAACATTCTGATTTCAATTGTTGTTTTGAGAGTGCACGCTGTGATGACGCATGGAACCAGGAAAACATTGTGAATGACCTCGACCAAGTCTCCATCTCAAATATTTGAATGTCGATTGGCAAACCTTTGCCAATTCTGTACAAAACAGAAAAGTTCTGTTTCGGTTGAACCTCGACAGTAAAGCCCCACGGAGGTAGGGGTTGACCATTTACATGTCAGCCACTTGCAAAACGTTTCACTCGAAATGGTGCTCGAAGTGAAAGTAGAATTGTTACGAGACTAAAAACACCAAAACTACACTTGGATCTGCTTGTGTCCACTTTCTATCCGCTGGTTGATTGTCACGCGCCACAGCAGCAGCCTGCGAGCCAGGTCTTTGTCAACCGGTATGACAAAAGCTTCGCTGCCGCTGTGTTCACAGAAATCTTGTTCTCGTGCTTTCGAGAAACCACTTGCAGAACAACCGATTCCATGGTCACGCAGGAAGCACCTGGGGGTCGATTTTTGCTTCAGTCAGGGGCGACTGGCCGACCTGAACGTGGAAAAAAACACCTCTGTCGGCGTGGTCAGGAGTTTGGGTGGCCAGGGACCCCGGTATCCGCCATTGCATCTCTTGCACAGCTTTTCCTATTCTGAGAATTTGGCATCAGCCGCGAGTGCTGTATCACCGTTCAGGGTTTCTTCAATGGATCTAACCTCAGGACTTTGGCCAACAAGCTGGTCTCAAAGTTGAGGTCCAGGTACTTGTGAACCCTCAGTGAAACAAACTGATCAATCCTGAAATTGTGTACATGACTGCAGGATTTTGCTAATTTATTTGGGCATGTTGTAAGGATACATTTTCTGTGAATGTATCCTGCAAGAATGTGTCTGCAAAAGAACCGAGCCATTTGAGAAAACATTTTCAATCTCAGTGGTGAAGTGTGCCCCTCTTGCAACGAGAGGTTGGTTGATGTGGAAGCTGCTTTGTTCATCGGTCTTTGCTCAGATGAGAAAGAAAAGTTCACGGTCGCTGGTCCACTCAATCGGGGAAGGAAGATCAGCTTTGTCTTTTCTGTACCGGCACATCGGGAATGTTCAAAGAAACTGGAAATTAATTGCAAATAGAAGGTCGCACAAGTCCTGATTGCACGATTTGGTTGACGTACCGTATTCAGCCAAGAAAATTACCGCACGCGTGTCTCGAAGTAAACTCTGAGAGTGCTCACAGTCGTCGCCGAGCCTTGTAGTGGAAATCGCAACGGTTTCTCAGCAGCACAAGGATGTGTTGTGGCACAACTGGCATTTGCTCCTTCAGAATTCGGTTGCATGGTAAACTGTTGAATTAACAGCACTTGCTCCCGGAGGAGCTGGGCATTCTCCCGCAAAACAGACCTGTGTTGGGTGTCTTTGATTTGATATCAACCCCCCCCCCCAGTATGCTCTTTTGGTGACAAGTTATCAGTGTGAGTACCTACTGACCCATTCATCCAAAGGACAGGACAAAAGGAAGTTGTTTTGAGGGCAGATGCGTCCTTTTCAGAACAATGAGCTGCCGAGGTTTGGTTGTGTTGTTCGTCTTTAAACCAATCAGGCGGTTTTAATGTCCACACCTGCACTTCATGTCAACAAGGACGAATCTCCGACATTGATTGACTTTGTGAAGTGCAGTCTTCACCGAATCTCCTGACGCTCGAACCGAGCAGATTTCGCTCCTTGAGCAAGCAGCCTGAGCCCAACGCAAGTCAGAGGCAGAGGAGTTGTTTTCGTATGCTAACGTGACGCAACAACAAGAACCAACGACCTGCAGGTGTGAGAATTAAGGCGTCTTCATTGTCTGTGTCTGGGAAACAGCAGTGAGTCAGAAACAAAGTGTCTCGGTGAGGCACAGTTGTGCGATTCATTTCACGAGGAAGAACGAGTTCGCCTTCGGAAGCCTTGTTCGATGATGGCGCTCACGCCTTGTCCAAAAACTACCGGGGCTATTTTTTGAGGCGGGAAGTTCTCATTTCGTGAAATGACATTCACTGTTGTTGGGCTCCAGAGCCAATTTGCAGGGGATTATCTCCACAACAGGCCAGCAGATCCTCCTCATGTTTGTTACAAGACAGACTGATGCTCATAAAAAGTGAATTGCGGTTCTGTATGAAAATGTGATGTTCGTGGGTACAGGTTGTGGGTGCGTCTGCGAATCTGCTCCGGGCCAGAACTTTGATGGAAGTCAGCTTTCGCAGCGGAATAATACGAACACATTGGAACAGTCTGTTTTTGCGAACAGTTTCATAGAACTTTGTTCACAGATTCTGGCGTTCCAGGGGTACACAATCCACACCTCCATCGCTTGCTGATCGCAGGGACGGACCACACAAGCACACAGTCAAATTTAGGTACGTCCGAGTTGAAACAATATCACAGCAATAAATTTTATGTGTTGATTGAAATCAAGAACAACCGACCCTCGGAAAGTTCAAAGTTAATTTCCCCCGTGAGGGGCATTTCCGCAGCAAAGGTGTCATGACAACTCTGGACCCTTTGTCCGACGCGCAGTGGATTTGAAACGCCTTGTTGGATTTGTACTGCTTATTCCCGCCTTCCAGTAGCAGCCCCCCATTTCATCAGTACCGTGGTTGTGGATGGTTTGTTGCGCACCCCGGCTCAACATTTTCAACGATATGGGAAGTGGTGCTTCCAAAAAGAATGGCCGGAACTTCAACAGCCTGCTCTGTCGGCAGGTTCTTGAGGTGCCTGTGTGTGTGGGGGTGGAGTTACGTCTACGTCCATTTTACAGGTGGATAAACACGCAGCTAAAGGGCGCGCTCAGGGGCGTGATGATGATGACATGTTGCAGGAGAAAGTCACGAGGCAGTGAGACCTGTAGAGAATGAGTGAGGCAGAGCAAGTGGACAGGAAGGGTCAACGGCAGGATCATACACTCCTCGTCAACGGAAGTGTACGACTTGATGTTGGTTACCTACGAGTTCTGATCCACGAACCGAGTCAGGCCTGATGTGTTGTGTCCTTGGTCAACGGTTGTTGACAACCGAGACGAAGACCGCGCTTCCACCGTCAGCACGTCACCAGACGCTCGAGCGCAGTTTTCCAGAAAGCGACGGGGAACAGATGGGTCCCGCGGGAGTTTCCAAACAAGGCGGGCATGCGATTTATTGCGCAAGATGACAATGCAAAATGTATCACAGCATGAACAATTGAAACAGACATGCAAAGCGGAGCCCTCGTGACAAGAAGGAAATGACTTCGGGGGCCCGGGTGACTCGTCGCTGCAGCGAACTGCAAGGGGTCCGGCGTCGTCCTGTGCCCAGTCCAGAAGAAGAGGAGCGGGAGGAGCAGGTGATTTGTGTTCACCACGGGTTTCATCTGGAGTCTCATGCCTCCGACGTCTGGGTGTTTTCTGCACAACTTCAACATGCAGTTGACGCCACAGCCAGACACACAAGCGACCTGCGAGGTTGGTTCGCAAATGGATCGGCGCGATTCGTCACTACTCACACTGCCATGGAGACTCCTGCTGCACGTGTTCCAGGAAAATCAGTCAAAACAGACACTCCAATTTTAGATTTGTCATTGTCCAGTCAATGTGAAAAACATCAATTTTGGAGGAACAGATCCGCCGATCTCCCTTCTGAACGAAGTTCCCTTTGTGCAAAACGGGCCATGTCATGAAATCGAGGGTCTGAAATAAAACGATCATCTCCAGAAAGGCAAAAATCTGTTTTCCAACAATCAAAGTTTCTTCCAAATTGTCTCACTGCTCCACCACTAAGAAACTCAGATTTTCGTCTTCAATGCGAGTCATCAATTGTGTCTTGCTCCTTGACAAGCTCATTTGAATTGTCGGGATCTAGAAATCTGGTCTCGACCACCTCACCAAACCAAACCTGGTACCAAATCCCCCCTCCTCAGATTTCTGCGTGAGGCAAAGCTTCCTTCTCAACACATTTCAGCGTGAAGAGAAGCAAAAAAGTCAAGTCGCTTGCTTTGCTTTGGCTTCAGACTTGGTTCAGGTTATGTTCTTCTGAATTTGTACATTTTGACTGCTTGATAGCTGTCAACAGAATGTCACAAGTGTTTGGTTGTGACACCATGCCCCAAGGGACGGGTTGACATCAGCCCAATGGGGAGCTGTGGAACTCGTTTTTGTCAGGTGGTCATTGTTTGGTCTGTTGTCTGTTTTCTTGGGGAAAATGAAGTCAGTCTTAATGCGGTTTGCCTGCTTTTTGAAAAAATATATGAAAAAAACCTCTTTCCTCCACACTTTTTGGTTGTGCAACCAAATAGTGAGGTGCTGACTGTTTGGCAGGATTTTCTCGGATCAATGTAGTATTTGATTGGATTCTGTAAAGTCAAGACATTCTGTGATGCCAAAAAGTATGAATCCGTTCCCTTGGTTCTCAGCCAAGAATCGACTGCCCTGCTTATTTTCTTTTTCAGCAAAGGTGCTGACATGCACTGTGCATCTGTTGTCACGACGATTGCAGGCAAAGCTTTGAGATTGGAGCAGAACTGCACTTGTTTGCTGTTGATTGAATAAACAAAGCAAAGTTTCCTTTGTTCCCTCTCACGTATCTCAAATGGGCTTCTCATGTTTATTGAATGAATTCCGGCTCGTTCCCAACGCTGACATTTGGGTGACAGAAGATATTTGCGGATCAGAAAAGGTTCAAACGTCAGGTATTGGATTTGCGGTTTCTTCAGCCTCCAGCATTCACCAAATAAAACTGACCCCCGAATCTGTGGGGTCAAACTGAGAAACACAAATCGTTGTGGATGGGAAAAGATGTTTTTCAACTTAACGGAAAAGCAGACAGACAGACAGACAGACAGACAGACAGACAGACAGACAGACAGACAGACAGACAGACAGACAGACAGACAGACAGACAGACAGACAGACAGACAGACA
>JAAUXT010048507.1_pt1 | contig 24057 bp, 28 predicted proteins | sample 7278171 | NCBI WGS metagenome assembly JAAUXT01 (sample SAMN14350112, study PRJNA611818) | marine sediment metagenome | isolation source: surface marine sediment (1.8m) | place: French Polynesia: Moorea | collected 2018-08
CCGAAAGTGAATGAAAAAACCAAACATGACTAAAGTCGAACAAATAGAACACTTTCAAACTTGCGTTCACACATTTTGCCTCTTTATGCCTATAGGTGATTTTCACCACCATACATTATACAATGTATGGTTCAAATCACCCAAACATGTATCACGTATGCAGAAAAGTGAAGATCTGTTGCCTGTTGGACATATCCTGTGTGCTCTATTGCGCGAGACGCACTCGGACAGAACTTGAGAGCAAGAGCAGGGCTGCACCTGTGAGTTTTCCGACGAGCGCGCGCTGCTTCTCGCTGATGTCGTCGCCGCGGTGCGTGCGTCGGTAGAGCGGCCGCAGCAGGTCCTCCACCGTCACCGCCGCCAGCGAGTTGAGCGCCGACGACACCGTGCTGCGGTCGGGACGGGATACGAGTGCAAACCACAGTTCAAGACGCCATCATCAAACACGAGCCGCTTTGTGTTAGTTGCTTTACCTGAATGAGGCTGCGAAAATTCCAGAGGCGAATAGACCTGGTAGCCCGGGGTATTCATCGAACACATCGGACACGTACAGGAATACCAACTGAAATGAATACAGGTACCTTTTCCTACCAAGCGGTGGAAATGACGCCTCAGTTTTATTCGTGTGTTGTCAGTAAGGAGCTGAACAGTCATTGTTGTGCTTGTCTCAAAAGTGCAGTCAACACTTTGATTACCTCACTGGAAGCAGCGATTCGTCCGCCCACCAGGGGATCGCAGTCGGAGTAGCGGTGGTACATAAGTAGCCCGAGCAGCGTGAGGAGGAACAGCAGGAAAATAACGATCCCGATCACCAAGTAGATGCCCCTGCGGAGACGCGGTCGATCGTGAGGCAAACTGGTGGCATGGCTGCTGCCTTTTGACCAGATGCGATGTTGCTGGTAGAAAGTTCAAGTGCAACTCACATCTTGGCGTGACACTTGTCCCTGATGCAGACGTATCTCTGAATGATGGTCTGGTTGACGGCGACGAGCGGCAGCACCTGCACCGCCACGCCCAGGCTCTGCGTCAGCAGCGTGTGGCGCTCCCGCAGGTCCAGGCTGAAGCTGCGAGAGAACATGGCATCTGTCAAGTGCTGGAGAGCTTCCGGCCAATAGAACTACGAAGGCTGTTCAACTTCTGCCGTGCGAAACTTCGCCAAACCAATTAATTTCCGTGGTATCGTGACCCCAGTTTGGGAAGGTAGAAGACGAGCAACCTTCGTGGTGTTGACCCACACATCAGGCCAATGTCCGGTCCAGTCTACTTTGATCCCTATTGGACCAGTGAACACCGTGTAACGAACCTGTGCACACTATTTGCTGCAAAGCAATGACGACAGAGATTCTGGACACTCCACTGGGAATTCAAGGAGATACTCGCTTGGTCACGTCGAGTCTGCCCCCACGGTCGGCGACGCGCCACACCTCGGAGATGCCCCCGGCGTCCGCGCTGCCCTTGATAAGCAGCACCAGCAGCACGCAGAACAGGATCGTCATCTGAAACGCGTCGGTCCACAGCACGGCCTGGATCCCGCCCTGCAGTGCAGACGTCCGTCAGTGAGAATCTGTTCGGGTTTCCAGTCACAGTCGATTTGTCTGCATTCCTGCACACGTATAAGATTCTTGCCCCACGCTTGTGAGTGCAGTTTTCTGTGCATTTTTTTCAGGTTGCAAGGCTTTCCGATATTTGAGTATGATCTCTTGCATTGGGTCGTCGTTGTTCAAAAAGTCTAAAGTCGAATATTGTGGGTTGTCACGCGTTGTGCGTGCATGACCGGGTGATTGAGAACCTCACCATCGTCGTGTAGAAGATGCAGACCGACCCGACACCCAGAATCGAGATCCACTTCGACAGTCCAGTCACTGAAATAGGAGATGGTCTGATATCATCTTAATCTTCGTGGTCTTTTGCGAACCATTTGAAAGAGGACAGATCGTTTGAGAATACACATTGCAGCAGGAAATGTTCGACTGAAAAAAGTTTGGCCGCAGAAAGCTTGTGGGTCTCACCTGCGCTGAGAGCCAAGGCGGGAGCGTGGAGAACCATGGAGATGACGCTCATGTTGCACAGGGTCTGCAGCGGAAAGGTTCGTGAAACACAAACTCCGTTCCGACTCTTCCATTACGCGAGTGACATGGACTGCGCACGTTGCGTGTCCACAAGACGTGTGAAGGTCCAAACAATTTGAGGAAAATCTTCACGTCATTGACACTGAAATTTGTCCTTTTGAAGTCAAAAGTCTTCTCAAATTTGCAATCATTTTTCGCGTTTCTTTTGGAGTTGTTCGAAGAGGATATTTCAAGACAGTTTGAAGGACATCCAAGTTTGTTTTGTCTCGTTGCCTGAATCGAGTTACCATTTTGCCGATGAACACCAAGCATGACAGCGCTCTGATGGAATAGCTGAATCTCTCCCCGAGGTACTGCAAAAAGGAATTGCTCGGTTGAAACATCGTGATTCTGTCAAACGCGTGGCGTAAAGCTGGACGAGACCGTCATCGACATCAATGTTTCAGAAAACGGGCAATGCAGGGAGTGTTTGTCACAGACGCGAGATCCCTGTCGTCTGCGCCGCCCCTCATCGTCCATTCTCTTGATAATAGCGGGTCCATTGACATGTGCCGGTGTCACGAAATGGCCAGACACCCCGAACAAGGAGACACAGGTGCCTAATCACTTCAATTCTCACCTGAATGACCAGACACAGGAAGCCTCCGAGTGGCCTGTGTCAACTGTGCAATGGCCGGACACTGTGTCAACTGATCTCTTGTGTGCGAGTGCAATGGCCAGACACCCGTGTCCACGAAAACCCGTGCTTCGTCATTTTCGTTCCACCAGATAGTGTTCCGGTGTGATAGGAACTGAACAGGGTAAGTCCAAACCGACCTGGTAGGCGCTGATGTAGCCCATGTCGTGGTAGAATGGAATGAAGATCTGAGCACCGAGAAAAGCGAAGAGGATGTATCCGATCCAGGCCATGGAGAACATGGCGCCGTAGTAGTACACCTCAGTCGGGATCCCGACCACGAACACAGCGGACACGAACGTGGAAAGCGCGCTCAGGGAAACCACCACCACGTTCCCCCTGCAAATGTGGTTAAAACTCTGCGTTCAGCAGTCGACGTGCGAACCATCAAGAAAAGGAGTTGCGAAACCAGTGTTGAACTTTTGGGTTCTTGATTGAATAACCGCTGCCAGCAAGTGTTGTTGCCTTCATCCTGACTGAGCTGTCTGGTTGGGGGGGGGGGGGTATCCCTTGGTGCCACCAGTCAGGGCAAACAGTTCCGTTTGGGGAACCCCCCTTGTTGTCGCAGGTGAACGCTTCCGCTCCTTTGCCACAGAAGTTGACAACCTGTGTGGGGAGAAGCTGTGTCTACCGTGGAAGGTGTTTACGAGGCTGAATTCACTTCTGGCGAGACCGCGATTTTGTTTTGTTCACATTCTCAAGCCCCAACCCAATGGGCACTCTGCCTTGTGGTCTTTGAGGACAGTGACCCGTCACCATGTTGATCGCCAATCTTACCAGAAGTAAAAGCAGCCTCGTACGAGTGTGCACGTCTGTTACCCTTTGTTGGCAAGGAAATACTCCGTGGCCGTCTTCTGCCTGCCTCCAGACAAAGCGAAATAGAGTCCAATGCAAACTGTGATGCCCAGGGAGATACCGAACACTGTGTAGTCCTGCCATTCGAAGCGGTTCGTCTCAGGCGGATTCTGACGACCCAGCGGCTCAAACACAACCTGCAGGGAATTGCACGTTCGGTTCATGTTCACGAAGAAATTATTCGAAATTTGATGCCAATTTTCAAGATTTTTCATTGCACGAGCAGCATCGCGTGGCTGGCTGTTCGCAGAGTTCCTTGCAGTTCGCATCGTTCTGGGGTCGTCCAGTTAGTTTCAGCCACACACACGCCGAACAAGAAATTTTTGACATGCCCCCCGTTTCCAAAATTGTTCAGAATTCCCGCAAACATTTCGAACCACTTGTGCCGACAGGTCTTGACCCTGTCCTTTGTTCAGCTCCGCGCCGTCTGCAGATTTCGCCTGTTCACAATCAAGCTGGTCGTGTAGCCATTGTTTTCGTGAAGTTTGGCTGCTTCTCGAGAAAAGAAACGACAATTCGCAACTCCTTCCTCACCTGTTTCAGAATCTGGAGCGTTTCATCCAAACTCGGAGGAGAAATCTTCGACATGTTGAATCACTCTGGTGGAGGCTCCGAACAACTTCCGCTTCGCACAGCCTCGTCATGAATCAAGAAACTTCGCGTTGTTCAGGGTCGCAACAAGCGTGCGAAGTGGGTCAGGGCAGCACTCAGGACGACGCTCGCGCACCCGGCCAGAGCGCCGGACAGCCGTCTCACGACTGCGTCTGTACCTTTGACGAGTGTGTTTCGTTTGGAAAATTCGGCACAACTACCAGGACGAACGCGGACCAAAAGACTCTTTTGCGAATGCACACAAAGTTAACTTTGGAAATAGAATCTGACAAAACCTTTTGATGTTATTTTGCCCAACAATTCAGAAAACTGAAATTAAGACCTTGGTTTTCGGTCCTTCAGAAAACTGAAATTAAGACCTTGGTTTTCGGTCCTTATTTGGCAAGACACGAAAGAACCAATCACAATGGGTGCACGCGTCTTGGCAAAGGGGCTCCTTTGCAAAGTTAAGGGTCGGGAGGGGGGCGATCGCGGTTGCAGACTGAAGTCGATCACACACTGACGCCATCAAAGTTGCACACTGATCCAAAGAAAGAGCACGACTGCAAAAATAGATCTTAATATTTTATTAGTGTCCCGATTTTATGTGATTTCACAATGTACAGCCAGAGAGAAATCAAAAACAATGTATTTTTTCTCCAAGGGTTCTTTTTCAACAAAATATATGCTTGATACATCTGAATGACCAACGAACACTCGGTTTTAGATTGAAAATATGTGAAAATAAATGACATCAAGTATTGATTGCACGTTTTCGTTTCCTGACGGCACACAAAATAACAGACCGACGATTGCGTTCTGCACCTGAGGATTCTTCAGTTCGAAGACAACGCCGTTTCCGCTGTGGTTGCTACAGCTTCACTTCGCTTTTCAATTGCCAAACAATGAAAGACTGACGGGTTGTGTGTTAAGACATTGTGAACTGATTCATATTGCTAGACGTAATGGAGACTGTGCGCTTGTATTCAGATAAAAGTGCACACGTTTTCTGTTATCTACATGGTATTTTCTCTGTTTCCGTGGCGAATGTGGCAATGTATGACAAACGATAAACAACCAAACCGTACAAGCAGAAAATCCGTTATCAGACAAACAATTGTCGCAATTGCACTTTCGCCAGTTCAAGACAGATCCTTAACAAACTCATTTACACTGGATTCTAACGACTGATTGCTTCACTTACGATGAGAGTACAAGGCTGATGACACTGATGTCAATGAATCAAACATGTGGACGTTAGATGATACACTGGAACTACTCCACCGAGTGAATGGACGAGATTTCCGAGACGGTGTCGCTGGCTCCGCTGGAGCTGGACGAGTCCAGTGCGGAGCTCAGCGACGGTTCTGCAACCGTCTCCTCCACTGAAGTCTCCTCGGGCACAGAGGTTCCGAACAGCTTGGACCCGACCGAGCTGAAGGCGCTGCTGGTCGCGCCCTTGGACAGGAAGCCCCACTTGTGGTTCGGGTTCTCCACCGAGTTGGAAGGTTTGTACGTGTAGTGTGGATGGCTGGAAAGAAAACAAAAAATGTTCGTTTGTGATGAAAAGGTTTTTCGTAAAATAGTTTTCGGAAAATTATTCACTCCGAAACGTCCGGGATCGATTTGGGGGAGACCACGGCACAAATCGTTTTGAGAGCAGAGTCGTTACGTCCTGATCTGTGGGACCATCTCACAACGGAGCACCCCGGAGACACGCGAGCCGGAGCACCCCGGAGACACGCGAGCGTGGCTTTGAAAAACACTTAAAGCGTACTTGGCCTTTTTCTTGGCGTTCCTGCGCTTCTGCTTGCGCACGAAGAAGGCGACGACGGCGATGAGGATGAGGGCGTTCACCACGGCCACCACGGCGATGACAGCCGAGCCCTGCGCCGTCTGAGCGAACGGCACCACGACGGCATCTGCGCCCGGCAACACCAACTGCGCCGCGAAGCTCTCTGCACAGAAAGAACCGTGCTCTCGTTTCGTCTGGCAAACACCGAACCAAGCAAAGTCTCGGTGTGTGACACGAGTTCATTTCTGGAAAATTTTATCTCCGAGATCTGTACTATTGCTACAGCGCTGTTGATTTGAACTCAATGTGCGTCGATCTGGAGAAAGACTTGTTTGATGAACACTACGAAGCCTGCGTGGGCCGCAGACGCGGTGCTTGGCGGGCTATGAAGCTGCAGAAAGGCGCTCACGTCTCGTGACGCCGGTGATGCAGTAGTATCCTCCGTACGTGTTGACGCACGTCGCTCCCGAAGTGAAACAAGGGTTGGCCGTCTGACACTCGTTTCGGTCTGAAACGCAAAATCTTTCGTCAACATCGGCTGAGATGCCGTCTTGAAGCTGGCACACTCATTCTTCACCGACGGGTGTCAGTGAGGGTTCCCGCTGACTTGTCACTTCTACACAACTCCGCAGTCACAAAACCTGTCGTATGTGCTCTCATTAGGGTGGAAATGGGTTCATGTATGTTCAATCACATAACTCTTCTCGAGAGGTCGTTAGGTGATTCAAAGGAACTATTTTTAACAGTATGAGAACCCTGCCGTCTGTCCTGAGGTCCCCAGACAGTAGCACCCTTCACAGATCAGGCCCCATGCACTGACACAGCGGTTCATTGAAACCCAACCACGTATCAGCCACACGTCAGCACCACCCAAAACACACGCACGCACACCACACACATGTTGTGTCAATATTGGTGCCAAAACGGGGAGTCTACTCGTGGGAAATGAGAACTTCGTGAAAATTGGAACGAAAATACTGCATCTGGGTGATTCCGCGCACGACAAGGCTGAAGAACGAGGCTCGTACCTTCGCACTCGCGCTGGTTGGCGCCGAGCTGGAAGCCTTCCGAGCAGGAGCACAAGTACGAGCCCGGCGTGTTCTGACAGGAGTGCTCACACCCGCCGTTGCTATCCAAACACTCGTCAATATCTGAAATGAATAAGAAAAATCGAAGTTTTTCATGTCCTTGTCCACCCGTCCCCTGGCCACGACACCACTGCAAACACCCCAAAAATCAAAGACACCTGCAAAACAGAGAATGCCACCAGCCATCGGCAAACAGCTTGGTCGGTCGTTGTTGTTTGCAAGGCTGGCTAGTGAGTCACCGGATAGGATTGGTAGCGAAGCTGGATTTTCCACGTTTGGCACGTGCATGTCCAGGTAAGTTTGGTTGGTGGCACGTACGCAACAGACCCTGCACGCAAAAACCAAGCTGAGCGCTGGCGTCGTCAGCCCTTGGGTCAGAGCCGACACTTACGAGGCTCGGGCTCTGTCTGGTTCTTATATTCTCATTGGAGTTTCAGCTCGACTTGCGTCATGTTTGAAAACTTTTACGCTGCCTGTTTGACGTCAAATCATCACGGCGAAAACGGATGACAATGTTTCCATAACTTACAAGAAGAAACGTGTCAGATGAGCTTTGAGCTGCAAGATCAAGTTCCTTGAACTGGGGCTTTTCCTCTTCAACTTGGACGTCGGAAATAGCCCATGAGTCCACAGAAGACAAAACGAGAAGTTCAGTTCTCACCGGAGCAGACGGTCGAGTTGACCGAGCGGATCGGAGGGAAGTCGTAGCACCAGCAGATGATTCCGTCGCAAGTCTGGTGACAGTACAGCTCTCCTGTGGATGCCAAGCAGGCTTCGCGTGAGACGCAACTGATTCGGTTTCAATTTTTCACGAGACCCCACGTTCTAGGTTCCCTTTTGTTCGCTGCGCAAAGGCTTGAAAATCTGGCACGAATTCACGACAAAATCATGTCTGTTCTGGAATGCGTTTCTTTGATCTCGTTGATTCCACGCCGACTGAAAGGTCTTTCAACACTCGCGACTTGTCACCAAGTGACGCATGTGACTCACGGTTGCAGACGGAGACTAGTTGGTTCCCGAGGCGGAAGCCGTCCCTGCAGCCGCAGTAGAAGCTGTCGTACGTGTCGATGCACAGACCTGCTCTCTCGTCACACTGGTGCACAGTCGGGTTCAGACACTCGTTGACACCCGCTGCAATGCCATGGTGAAAGGGAAGGAATCAAACATCTGCGAGGACTGGTCTTCACGCGTGCGCGCCTTGAAAGTAAAGCCCCGATTTTTTCGAGCAAACGCTTCGAAATTTTGCTGAAAACACCGCGCATGAGGAAACTAACCAAAGCCTCCAACGTTAGGGCAGAGCAGCGAGGCAACCTGCTCGACAAAGTTCTGCAGCTCAAACACTGAGTTGACTTGGAAGAACTGTGAGCTTTGGCCGGCGATCGTCTGCAACGTGAACTGGTCGAAGGCCGGTCCGACTCCTATTGGGATGATCCACCGGTTGTTCACGTCTTGCCTGACAACATGAAATTCACATTTGCATTAGTGTGACGGGCACATACAAAAACAGAAAAAAAAATCAGCTCCAGCTGAAATGCAATTGAACGCTGCAGTGAGCAGAACAGGTTTTGGGGAGTTGTACATTTTTCTCTGTGGTCAGATTTACTTGCCTTTCTTTGTGAGCATTGAAGAAAAAGAAAAGGTTGCAAAGCCCCTTGGGAGTTCGAACAATTCGATGGGGAACCATTCCAAATTCTCGAAAGCGTTTGTTCCTCTCCTCGGAGAAACTTTTTTCAATACAGCCGAGCAGCGCTTTAAACCCAGATGATGGAAGCGCTGAATCGTCTGTCTGCAGACCTGAGTCTGTTGAGCGCGTCCAGGAAGTTGGGGTCGTTGATGTTGGGCTGTGTCCACATCAGCAGGATGGCGACGTTCTCAACGATGTCTCGGTCGCCGCGGATTCGCGTCGTGTCGCTGTCAAACACCTCGTCAGACGTGCTGCGCGGAGAATCAGTGGCAAGTGTCAGTGTTCGCAAAGAGATGCTCCAGAGCGTTGGAGAGGAAACCGGTGGGAAGCAAATGGAATTCATTTGCATTCACAACGAGAAGTTATTGTCGATGTGTGGCTTGCTCACCGTCGTATGGAACTGGTAAGCGCCTCGTTGACGTTGACGTTCCACTGCAGGGTGCGGAGACCCTGCTGCACTATTTGGTCTCTGGTTTGATACTGGTTCAGGTAGAACTGAACTGCCCCCTGACCCGGTCCGAAGGGATCCGAGTGATACACCTGCACCAAAAACGTTGAGGCTTTCAATCAGTCAGTGCGAGATAACAGGGTTCTCACACCGCACGTGTTCCTGTGAAATCACAACCCCTTTCTCGACCAAAGGTCTCGGAAAGTTATTGTGTGATTTCACATAAACCATTTTAGAAAGTGAGAACCTATTTCTACCACCTTGGGAGTGGTGTTGTAGAACAGTTCAATCCACCCTGCATTCAGAAACACACTTGCATCAGAGAATTGGTTGTTCTCGCTGTGGGAAACACGTCGCCAATGTCCTCACCTGTGCGATGCGCGTGAAGGAATTGTCTGGGATACGCGGATCGGTGTTGACGTTGAGGCGGTTGACCAGTCCCTCGAGGAACTGAGTCACGAGCCCCCAGTTCTGCTGCGACCCGACTTGGAAGCTGTTCTCCACGATCAACGCCACGTCCCAAATACAACCCACTGCAATCAAAGGCGACAGCACTGAGCTCGAGATGCTGTGCACAGACCCGAGGTATGTGACTAAGTTCCATTCGCACACAGAAGTTTTCAAAACATATATGCATATCGTGAATCAAGGTACCGGAACGCAAGCACACTCTCAATCGCGGTGGTCTTCGCAAGAAATGAGAGGTGTTTCAAATTTTACTCGTGCCACGTCCTGAGACGGACACAGTGGTGGTCTCACCTCCGCTTCCCCCGCTGGGTCCAGGTGGACCCGGAGGACCCTGGGGTCCACGTGGTCCCACACTTCCTCCGATGGTCTGTCCAGCGGGTCCAGCCGGTCCAGTGGCTCCTTGAAAGCCACGAGGACCCGGTAGACCGTCGAAGCCCGGTTGTCCAATGCCACCTGGGATGCCACTAGGTCCTGCCAAGTCACGAAATGTCCCAAATAATAATCACGTTGATGACAAACAGACTGACCACGTTGCTTCGATGAAAAACCTGTTTGTGCTGTTCAATAAAGCTGTACAGTCAAAACATTATCGAACCTGTAAATCCCGTTGCTCCTTGTGGACCTACGAATCCAGCTCCACCGGGTGTTCCCGGGAATCCTGCGGGACCAGGCAGCCCAGTTGGGCCCCTATCTCCAGGTACTCCTGGGAGTCCGTTGCCACCGTTGAAACCGGGTGGGCCCAGACTCCCAGGAAAGCCTATTGGACCTGCCGGTCCCGGGAAACCTATCAGCCCGGGAGACCCGGGCAAGCCGTTGGCACCTGCGTAATAAAATGAACGTTTGCAGCAAAAACTTTGGCAAACAGTTCGAAATCGTGTCGGCACCGGCGCTCCTTCCACGTGAGTGAAACGTCTCCAACCCGTCCCCAACCTCTGTGCTTCAGTGTGACTGCCCACCTGGAGGTCCTGTGAACCCTTGCGGTCCGGGGAATCCTGGAGATCCATTGTTTCCGGACGGACCGCGGGGTCCGGTAAACCCAACCGCACCAAATCCTCCTGGAGTTCCAGGTCCTCCTGGAGAGCCGGGGATACCCGGAGCGCCAGTAAAACCTGCAACGCAAAGAGGTGTGATGTTGCTTGTGTCTTGACGTGTTCCTTTCGATGGAAAAAGAATTAAGAGTCGATTTTGCGGCTTGTTTCTCCGTTTTCAATCGGCTGAAAGAATGACTTCTGTGCTGACGTGAACACAAACGACGTTCAGACCAATTACCTGGAGGACCAGGCGGCCCAATACTGCCAGGTCCGCCGTTGAATCCAGGCAAACCAGTTGCACCAGGGGCTCCAGGAAAGCCAGGAGTACCAGCAGGTCCAGGGGGTCCTTGGGATCCGGGGAGACCCTGAAGTCCAGGTCCACCAGGGAAACCTTGGCTTCCGGGGAATCCGCTGGGTCCTCGTGGTCCCGCTGACCCCACACCTCCGTTGGTTCCAGGGAAGCCTGGGGCTCCAGTGAAGCCTTGTGCCCCAGGGAATCCAGCAGGTCCAGCCGGTCCTGGAAATCCGATCCCGCCCGGAAAGCCTGGCTGGCCAGTTCCACCAGGAATACCAGGGACACCTGCAAGATTATTAACCCTCTGCGATGGCTGCTCTCGGGATGATGAAAACACGCAGGAAACAGTCAAGTCTGCAAGTTTTGCTGGATAAAATGGGACAAAACAAGGTCACATACCCGCAGGTCCACGAGGTCCAGCAGGTCCTGGGAACCCAGCACCTCCGTTCGGTCCAGGAAGACCTCTCTCTCCTGGGCCGCCGGGGAACCCGCTTGGTCCAGACAGTCCAGGTGCGCCAGGTGGGCCTGGTAGACCAGTGGCTCCAAGACCTCCAGGGAACCCAGATGGTCCAGGAGGTCCAGGGGGTCCAGTGAAACCTCGAGGTCCCTGCCCGCCTGGACCTCCAGGTCCTCCAGGCAGACCCCTGTTGCCAGCAGGTCCCGGACCTCCAGAAGGCCCTGGCAGACCCGTGGCTCCAGGACCTCCTGGGAAGCCTGCAATTCCTTGTCCACCGGGGAATCCAGAAGGTCCAGTTGCTCCAGGTGGTCCAGGGGGCCCGGATAAACCTGAAACAAGCGAGGAGATTGTTTCGAGCTTGCTGCGAAAAACCGGGCTTCAAAACTTACAAAACCTGGCTTTTGTTTGAGGCGGCCAAACATGTGAACGAAATGTGAAATTCCGACTGAACCTGGGCCTCCGGGAAATCCGCTGGGTCCTGGCGGGCCTGTTCCTCCGGGGAAGCCGGGTCCTCCGGGCGCTCCGGTGAATCCCTGTCCGCCTGGGAAGCCAGCCGTTCCGGGGAAGCCAAACGGGCCAGTTGCTCCAGGGGGGCCGGGGAAGCCTGGCACTCCGGGTGGACCTGCAGAACAAGGTTTCATTGCAGAATGTTAAGAAGACATCACAAAGACTGTCCATTCTGTGAAAGAAACTGGTTCTGGTTCAAGGGCTCAAGTGTTCAGTGCTAAGAGTGCGCGAAGACAACATTTTTGTGAGAAGTGTATCCAGAAAGAACTTTTTAAGATTCTTCTTGCTCACCTCTGAATCCAGGACCTCCTGGAGCCCCAGTGAAACCTTGTCCTCCGCGGAATCCAGGTCCTCCGGGAGTTCCGGCTGGTCCAGGGAATCCCGCGCCTCCGGGTGGGCCGGTGAATCCAACGGGTCCAAAGCCTCCTGGGCCTCCCGGAAAACCTCTTGGCCCGGCAGGACCCGTGTTGCCAATGATTCCAGGAGGTCCGGGGAATCCAGGGAAACCTGACACAGAAGCAAACATTACGTTATGAAAAACACTTTTTGATCACAACAGCGAAACAAAATTGTCAGAGTTGCGAGTTTCATTGAACGAGGGGGCAGGGGTCTTAAATTCCAAGTACCTTGATCACTACCAGGAATATTAGACCCCCAGCAGCCCCCTCCAAATACACAAAGTTCAGTTGTGATAAGCTGGCCACACCCGCGAATGATCAGTGGTCATCAGGGCTGATGTAACTGCCTCAATTGGCTGTGTGTGCCAGGTTGCTCAACGAGCGCGCCTGGGGGAAAACGAAGAATGGAGGAAAAAGTTACTTTGGCTTACCTCTGGTTCCCGGAGGTCCAGGGAAACCTGGGGATCCCGTGTTTCCTTGGAAGCCAGGGCCCCCTGGAAATCCAACTTGTCCGGGACCACCAGGTAATCCTGCAGGACCGGAAAGTCCAGGCAGACCAGTCGCTCCAGGGAAACCGGGCCCACCAGCGAATCCAGGGCTGCCTCTAGGTCCAGGTCCTCCGGGGAATCCAGTAGCTCCCACTGGTCCAGGACCGCCTGGTCCACCAGGGAATCCAGCGGGTCCAGGGAAACCTGGCGCTCCAGTGGCGCCTTGAGGGCCGGGTCCTCCTGGTCCACCGGCGAAGCCGGCGGGGCCAGGCGAACCTGGAGTCCCTGGAAATCCTGTGGCTCCTTGAGGTCCTTGACCACCAGGTCCACCTGAAAAAGACGGCAAGTCAGGTTTGAGTGTGGCAAAGGGAACAAATTCAATTTTTTTTTTTCGAAACGTCGGATGACGTCATTCATCACATACCCGGTTGGCCTCTCGGTCCAGACGGTCCGGGTGACCCAGCGAATCCAGGAGGGCCAGGAAATCCAGTTGATCCAGCGTTGCCTGGGAAACCGGGAGGACCCCTGTTTCCAGCGGGTCCGGGTGGACCCGTGTTTCCAACAAAGCCTGGCGGTCCGGCAAATCCAGGGGGTCCCGAAGGTCCCGAAGGACCAGGTGGTCCCGTGTTACCGGCTGCACCTGGACCTCCCGGAAATCCTGCAACAGAAAGCGACACCGGTGTCAGGTACACCCGATGGTTTTCCACAGAAGTTATCTAGTTTTGTCCGTTTTGTCCGTTGTCCGTTTTGAACCTCACCTGGAGCTCCTCTCAGTCCTGCAGAGCCGGGTGGTCCAGGAAAGCCTGGACCGCCTCGCAGACCTTGAGTCCCTGGTGGACCCGCAGGGCCTGAAGGTCCAAGGTTTCCTGATGGACCTGGTGGTCCAGTAAATCCAGGTGGCCCAGCGAATCCTGGCGGTCCTGACGGACCTCGAGGTCCAGCGCCACCTGGTGGCCCGGGGAAGCCTGTGTTGCCGAGTCCTCCAGGGATTCCCCTTGGACCAGATGGTCCAGCAGGTCCATTTGGACCGCGAGGTCCTTGAAGTCCAACTTCTCCAGGAAATCCGGGGAGACCAGCAGGTCCGGGAAAGCCGAGAGGTCCAGTGAGACCAGTGGCGCCGGTCCTTCCAGAACCACCGCCACCTCCGGGGGGCCCTCGGTCTCCTGGTGGTCCAGGCAGTCCCGGACTACCAGGGCCTCCTGGGAAACCTTGTAGACCTGGGGTGCCTGGTGGTCCGGATGGTCCAGGGAAACCTGTTTGCAAAAATGTCAAAATTTTGTTCGAATCTATGTGCTAACTTTCATTCAGAAATGTAGCACGAATGCAACTGATTACCAGCGCTTGATATGCCAGAAACAGCATCGTGAAACTCATTTCTTTAAAACAGCTGATAAAATCAACATTTGTTTTGGTGTTTCTCAGGGACACCGCTTTGCCTCACCTGTTGCACCTTGTGGACCAACACCGCCGGGTGTTCCTGGGCCTCCAGGGAATCCAGACGGTCCAGCGTTTCCGGGGGCTCCAGTGGCTCCAGGTGGACCGAGGAATCCGGGGCCGCCAGGCAGCCCCCTGTTGCCAGCAGGGCCCGTGCCTCCCTGAGGTCCGGCAAAACCGGGACCGCCAGGTGCTCCGCGAAACCCTGCTGGACCAGGAGATCCAGTTCGGCCTACAAGATTTTCACACTCAATGAACGGTTGCGGATGTGTTTTGAAATACTCCATTTTGAATGAGCCGAACCATTTCCGTTCACCCACACCGACGAAAGGAGTCGTTTGTTCAAAAAGACACGTTTTGAACAAGAAACTCGCCTGGGGAGCCTGGGAAACCAGGGAGTCCGAGTTCACCGGCTGTTCCAGCAGGCCCTGGGAGACCGGAAGGTCCTGGTGCACCCGTGTTTCCTTGCGCCCCTGGGCCTCCAGGTCCACCTGAAATGGAAGTGGTTTCATGTTTAGTTCCGTTTTCGTCTCGATATTGATTGTTGAAAACTTAGACTGACAGTAATTGAGACAATGCAAAACAAACCTGGGAAACCAGTCGGTCCTCGGGGACCTGGACTACCAAACGGACCAGGAGCACCTGTGAAGCCTTGGCCTCCTGGAGGTCCTGGGAACCCAGAGGGCCCAGGGGGTCCAGTGAAACCTTGGAAGCCTGGTCCTCCAGGAAATCCTCGTGGTCCAGGCCCTCCAGCAAAACCAGGAGCTCCAGTAAATCCGCGTTGTCCAGGGGGCCCAGGCCCTCCAGGTCCACCTGCAAAGGAAACAATTGTTCTTATTCACCAACCGGCGAGCATCTCTGGACAGAACCAAGACCATTTCTCTCTCAAGGACCATCTTGGGTTCTCGGAGGGTGTAAAAGCCCTTGTGTATGTATGTCTGTATGTGTGCCCTCCCTCTACTATTTCATGTCACGCGACGGACAACACGTGTTGATCTCTCGGCCTCATGGGTGCTGCTCGGTGCAATTCTCGATTTTGTCATCACGATGACAATTGTTTTGAACAAAGTCCGTGTTGCGAAATCTTTTGTGCCTCTGACCTTGGAATCCAGGTGCGCCTGTGTTGCCTAGAGAGCCAGGAGGTCCGGGAGGCCCAGGTCCGCCAGGACCACCGGGTGGACCTGGCTGACCAGAAGGTCCAGGGAATCCTGAAAACAGTTGAAGTATGCTCAGAACTATTTCGCACTGCCGAGATAGTCTAAAATTGGTACGCGATTTGGTGCCCAGTAAATCCCTATCACAAATGTTCCAACAATTCCTTTCAGACTGCGTGTCGCGCATTATTTCTTACCAGTCTCTCCAACGGCGCCAGGGAAGCCGCGTCCACCAGGTCCTCCAGGAAAACCTCGTGGGCCGGCTGGTCCAGGTGGTCCAGTAAAGCCTTGGAATCCAGGGCCTCCAGGTCCACCGATAAATCCAGGAGGGCCGGGGAAGCCAGTTGCTCCTTGAGGCCCAGGAAACCCGGGGCCTCCAGGCAAGCCGGGGCCACCAGGCAAGCCAGTAGCGCCAGGCGAACCTTGAGTAGGCAAAGATTTTGTGAACAAGTTGCTTTGTCAGCATAAGGTTATTCGGTTGCAGAATGTACTTTGCACATAGTGTCGCTCAGACATTCAGGGAACTACAGCAAGTTCTGTGAAGATACTGCAACCAACGCGGGAGGAGAAATTACCTGGGAAACCAGGAGGTCCAACACCGCCAGGACCACCGGGGAAGCCAGTTGCTCCGGCGGGGCCGGGTCCGCCAGGCAGGCCAGAAGGCCCGGGCAAACCACGGAAACCAGTCGCTCCAGGAAAGCCGGGACCACCGGGGGTTCCACCAAATCCAGTGGCTCCAGGGAAACCAGGGGGTCCCTGGAAACCTGGCCCTCCAGGGAATCCAGGCTGACCTGCAGGATATCACGTCATATGTTCAACATTTTCCCTACAAAACAGGCCAAGCGGCAAACTTACTGTTGTTTCCACGCAAGTTGAGCTGTCTTGTGAGCACATTCCGTTACAAGCCTGAGAACAAATGTCAAACCTGTTGCACCAGGAGGTCCTTCTGGGCCGGGAAATCCGGGAGGTCCAGCAAAACCAGGACCTCCAGCAAATCCCGGGGGTCCACGATTGCCGGGTCCTCCCGGGGGTCCGGGGAAGCCTGGTACACCCGGTGTGCCGGCACCTCCAGGGAAACCGCGCGGACCAGAGGGACCAGGTGGACCCGGCGGTCCGGTGCCTCCGGGTCCTCCTCGGAAGCCTGGTCCTCCGGGTGGTCCGGTGAATCCAAGAGGACCTGAACAACAAGAAAGTATTACCGTATTCAGCAATGTCACAGTCGCACCCAAGGAAAAGACACACCCTCAGGTTGTATTGACATCATAGCAATCTCATGCCCATGATGTACAAGACACCTCCACTTTTGTTCAATTTTGGGACAAGAAAGGTGCGTCTTACACGAGTGGATACTGTAGCCCAATGACGTGGTTTGCAACGTCATTTTGTGACAACGAAGAATGAAACAAATGGGCTGGAGCAATACACAGTTGAATCTGAGGGATTGTGTGTGTCTAACAAAGAACAAAGCACCACCTGATGGTCCAGGGAAGCCGGGACCGCCTGGCAGACCTCGTGGTCCTGAAGGCCCGGAGGGACCCGAAGGTCCTGGGGCACCGGTATTCCCTTGGAATCCGGGGCCGCCAGGCGCGCCTGAAATGGGAACCTTTGTACTCAGACAGACACGTAACAGACAAAACGAATCAATTACGGAATGAATAAAGCGCAGTTCTTCGACTGCTTGCAGAAAGCATGGTCACGCACCTGGGAATCCACTTGGCCCAGGCAGACCAGTGGCTCCAGGTGGTCCAGAAGGTCCTGGACCACCTGGCAGTCCAGGCCCTCCAGGAAAACCAGCCGGCCCAGGGGCACCTGAAAATGCAAGGATCCCATTGCACTTTTCATTCCAGAACAAAAGCATCAAAATCGTGATGGCAGAGTTGTGTATATACGAGGCCTGTCATAAGTAACCATTGTTCCTCCGGTAGGACCCCAAAACCTTCATGGATTGACTGAATTCAGCCTGTTGACCAGCAGCCACACAAGGAAAATTAGTCAATGTTGGACTTGAAACAGACCATGAAAGCAAAACCCCAACATTTGAAAACTTGCTTCCAAGATGATGGGTAATAGATCTTGTGCATGCACAATTTTGGTGATCATATGAGCAATCTTGTTGTCGTACCGGATGAAAAACGGTTACTTAATTACAGGCCTCGTAAAAACGAGCCCTTGCATTGTTCTCACAGTTCTGCACAGATGGGAACAAATGTGCAGAAATTTCATGAATGTGGCAATTAATTAATAGCAACCGCACATACCAGTGTTGCCTTGGAAGCCTGGGCCTCCGGGGATGCCTCTGGTTCCGGGGAAGCCTGCAGGACCTGGCAGCCCGGTCGCACCTTGTGGCCCTGGGCCTCCTGGAATTCCTGGTCCTCCAGCAAGACCAGGTGGACCTGGAGGTCCAGTACCACCAGGAGGTCCGAACCCACCGGGCCCACCAGGAAATCCTCTCGGTCCACTGGGTCCAGGCGGGCCAGTGAAACCTGCAACGAAATACTACAATCAGAAATGTTTCCATCCACATTCTCGTTTGTGGTGTTTGATCAGGCACTTTGTTAAACTTTGCAACAATCACAGCCAAGTCAAACAAAAAGAAGCTTGTGACCTTGAAATCCAGGTCCACCTTGGCGACCAGGTCCGCCAGGACTTCCAGGAAATCCAGGGAGTCCAGTGGCTCCAGCGCCCCCAGGGGATCCAGGTGGACCAGCAGCTCCCGCAAGGCCTGAAAAAAACACGTCAGTTTTCATGCACGCGGAAACGTGCACTCTGCAAACAACCATCGTCCTGTATACCATTGCTATAAGTCATGCAGTCCTACATACAATGTACATGAGAGCCACGATGGCGTTCTTTACTCGTGTTCTAAACATACCTGGAGGTCCCGGAAATCCAGGTGCCCCAGAAGCTCCGGTAGCTCCCTGTGGTCCGAATCCACCGGGTCCACTGATGAATCCAGGTGGTCCAGGTGGCCCAGGAGGTCCTGATCACAAACAGGCGGTCTCAAAGCAAGAAACGACAACGTGCCTTTGCCTGCCCAAAAACACAGATTGTGACCTCAATCAACCACTGACCTGTTCCGCCAAGTGGACCAAAACCACCAGGGCCGCCAGGTAAGCCTCTATCTCCTTTCAACCCTGCAGGTCCAGGAGGTCCGGGGAATCCACGACCGCCTGGTGGTCCAGGCAGACCCGTTCCTCCCAGCCCACCAGGACCCCCTGGAAATCCAGGCGGGCCTACCGGGCCGGCAAGTCCGAATCCAAATCCTGGAGGACCCGGTGGCCCAGTTGGTCCTATTTGGCCGGCTGAACCGGCTCCACCAGGGCCACCTGCAAATCATTGTGTGCATGTCAATCAACAAGCCAACATGCGCACAAACAAACGGCTTATTTTGATAACTTGAAACGAAACCAGATATGTACGGTGGATTTGTCGACTTACCTGGCAAGCCAGTAGCTCCAAGAGGTCCTGCAGGCCCAGGCGGACCAGGAGGCCCAAAACCCCCAGGAATACCAGTGCGGCCAGGACCTCCAGGGAAACCAGGCGATCCCGGCGGTCCGGCAGGGCCAGGCGGTCCGGAAGGCCCTGAAGTGAATGAAGAACATTTGCTGCAGAACCTTTCCATGTAGGCCACTGCGACACTCAAAAGGTTCACATTTGTCTGGAATCATAGTAAATTGGACGTTGCCAAATCAACTGAACTCACCAGGCAGGAAACCGGGAGGTCCAACGAATCCGGGGACTCCGGTCGCTCCCACCGGTCCGGGAAATCCAGCCCCTCCGGGGAGACCTTGAGCACCGGGAAATCCAACGCCGCCAGGAAGGCCACGGTCACCTTTCTGTCCAATGGAGCCAGGGAATCCCGCGGGACCAGGAAGTCCAGGTGGGCCTGCACAAAACATTTTCTGCAGTTAGAGCGAGCAAATCAGAGATCAAAGAGAGAGCTGAAACCAACTTACAGACAACGATTTAACTCCGCCAAAATCAAAGGTTCATCAGCACCCACTTTCTTGGTTCACGAAAATCAGGATCTCAAATAAAACACGATTGCAACTTCAACTTTGCATCTCGGCTCTCTTTGCAACATTTGGACCCGTTCGATGTGTGAACCAGAAGGAACCAGAACCAGAAAATTCTCTCCACCTATTGGTTGGCAACATGCCAGAACTGATCAGGGCACAGGATTTTCTGGTTCTGGTTCTTTCTGGTTCGTAAATCGAACGGGGCCATCGCCCTGCTCACAATTTGTTGTACATACCTGGGAATCCTCCCGCACTCGGTCCAGGCGGCCCTGGGAACCCTGGCGGTCCAGGCAGACCGATAACTCCAGGTCCGCCGGGGATCCCGTCTGTTCCAGGTTGGGCTGCACGAGAAACACGGTTTTCAGCACGAGGAGGAATGAAACAATCAAACGTTCAATGGGACGTGTCCATGGGTTTTTTCTCGTTGAATCTGGCTGCAGACTTCAACTGGGGACAAAAAAAAACGACCTTTTGCATCAGCAAGAAGAGATCAAAGATCAATGAACCCGCGGCTCCTCACAACAAACACTGTTCGAACAAACCGGCCATAGCTGCCTCCATGCCAGATTCCAAAGAAAACCAGCTGTTCGTTTGGTTACCTGAGGGGGTCAAGCAAAAAGGAAAACTAACCATTGGTTTTGTTGTTTTGAGGGTGGGGTGGGGAACCAATCATTGGCTTCTTGACAACATTTGCCACAGCAAAAAGAAATCAATTGGCTGGTTTGTTCCCCCAGGTCAAGACAGTGTCCACAGACATACACACAACACCACCACCACAACGATTGCACAAAGCCTTGGGCTTGGCTGAAAGCCGCAGGCTTAAAAAACTTACCAAATCCACCTCCTGGAAGTCCGGGTGGTCCAGCCGGCCCCTGAACACCAGGTGGTCCAGGGAACCCAGGTCCACGAACGCCTGGTGGGCCTGGACCTCCAGGGACACCCGGAGCACCGGGGAATCCAGGGGGACCGATGGGACCGGGTGCGCCGCGAATGCCGGGGCCAGGTGGACCTGGTCCACACACCGACAACTGCTGCACAAGGGAGTTGATGGTGCTCTCACTGGTGAGGTCACCAACAGTTTGCACTTGGATCAAGTTGGCGTTACTCAGCAGGGCGCCTAAAGTGTTGTCCAGGTCAAATCTCGATCCAATCCCAACCGGAATCAGGTAAATGACATCCTGCCTCAGAGCTGCCAGTTGTGTGAAAAGTTGGTTCGTGTCGATCGGCGAAAATATGATGACAATGGCCACATTGAGGACATTGACTCTGTCCCCACTGCGGAGACACTCGTCTGTGTTACTGTTTGGCGTGCAAGCAAAAACGGTGCTGGAGCCCTGTCTGAAGGCGTCTTCTGCGGCAACGATACTGAAAGGTAGCCCGTTGTACGGCGTGGAGCCTATGGCATTGTTGACTCGATTCCGATCCGTGACTTGGTTGATGTCCAGATGTGTGTTCAGCTGGAAGTGGACAGTGGCCTGGAAGGGGGGTTGTGGGAAGTAGATTTCGGAGAAGCGGGTGTTGCGGTTGACGAGTCCGCGGACGACGCTCTGCATGAAGGTGCGCACTGAGCTGAAGGCGGCCGCGCCGACCGTGGCCGACGACTCGGCGATGAAGAGCACGTCCCACTCGCAGTTCGACTCTGAAACAAGCATTTCGCACATAGAGTTTAATTTGTTGGCACAATTGTGCCTCAATGCTTTGCAAAGTTTTTGTAAAAGTTGTGAGAAAGACAAATTTCAATTGCGTTTCATCGGACGGGCATGCAAAAAGTGCTCAGCAAGAGCGCGGCAATGCTGAGGTATGTGAAACTGACGGGTGCCGGTGACGATGGGGCAGGTGATGAGCTGGTCAATGACGCCGTTGACGGGGACGGGCGTCCTCAGTTGGTTCGGGTTGAACACCTGCACCGTCTGTGCGTTGTCAGCGAGGTTCGTCGGGACGTTGATGCCGACACCGACGGGCACCAGGTACAGCACGTCCACCTGCAGCGTGGCGAGCGTCGTAGCCACCAGGTTCGCGTCGAACTGACTGAAGATGACCAGAACAGCCACGTTCTGCACGTTGGGGCGATCTCCACTGGCAGCCTCGCAGTTCGCAGTGGCCGTGGGCGAGCACGTGAAAACCTGCCTCGCCCCAACAGAGAAGGCGTCGACCAAACTCTGCGTGGTGAACTGGCCAGGGTTGATGGGAGGTTGGAGGCGAATGTTGTCGAATTCGTTCAACACAGCGTTTCTGCTCGTGAGTCCGAGCTGGTTCGTGTTGAGTTGCACGCGGAGTTCGCTGCTGACAGAGTTCGAGGCAGGGAAGGTGATGTAGGAGAAGCGCGTGTCCGGGTTGGTCATCTGCCGAACGATGTTGGACAGGAACATTTGCACCACATCCTGCTGCGCTATGCTGGTCTGCGACAACTCGGACAGGAGCAGAACGTCGTATCTGCAGTTCGTCTCTGAAATCAACAGTTTTCAAAACATTTTCGTTGGACTCCAGAATTTCCAAGTGTATGGAATTGTTGCAGGCCTTTTCCAACGAGATCCAAAGAAGCCGTGGATGGTTTTTGACACAATGGCAGAATTGAGGGCCTCTTTTCCCAACGTGCTGACATACGACGTACTGTACAGCACAGTGATGCTGGAACCAACGATGTGGACAATCTACAGTCAAGCAGATTGCATTTCATACTCGACTTACCTGAAAACTGCGCTTCAGTTGTTGCAAGGAGACAGGTGGCCACTGCAAAAAAGAGACCGAGGTGCAAGTGTGTGCTTTACTTGGTCCTGCCAAGTGATTCAGAAAAGCGAAGCGCACAATATAGATCTTCCCTCTGGTGCCGATGACAACGATGTAAATAAAGTTAGAGGACCCAGACTTTTTTACAACTTGTTCTCCACCATTTGTTTCGACGTTTTCCATTGCTCCACCAAAAGACAAAAATGTGTTCAGTCTTACCGAAGACCACCGTCAATTGCAACTTCCATCCCATCTGCAAAGAAACACAAGAAAGCATCGTTACCATCTATTCTCTGTCAACATCAGCTGTCAGACCAAGTCTTGGATCATCACATGAAGCGTGGTGTGCTGTAGATCAACTTTTTCGCGTGATTTATTGTCATTTGGTACGCCACAGTGCAGACACCGCAGTTCCCAAAGAACAACTCCACCCAAGCGTGGCACACTAGCGAGGAACCTCAAGCCCCCGTGTGTGTGTTTGGGGCTAATTTGAACGACCATCTTGCAACACAGCCATCCATATCAAACGATACATCTACACACGTGCTATTTTGTTCAATCAAGCTTCCTAACACAACAAAAAGTGTCATATCTGTGGGGTTTGAGCGAAAGTGACAAGCTTCACGAAGTCAATGCCTCAGCGTGAAATGTTCGCGAAACGGACGTCAGTTGCAGTGAAAGACAAAGTTCCACTCAGCCAGGAGATGTTCCTCAACACAAGCATTTGGAAGTACGGAGACGAAAGTATTGCTGAAACGTTCTCTCGGCATGGCCAATGGGCCTCTCATTAAAATGGCTCCTTTTTCAGATTTGTCCATTCTATGTTGACCAAAAGCGATCAAAAGAGTAAATCCAACAAGAAGGCTATGCCTAAATAGCGTGTGGTCCATAGAAACATTCGCAGTTGATGAATGCGTGGAAGTGACCATAATTACAGGATATTTTCAGTTGGTGTTATTTATTGACAGAATTAGGATTTTTTTGTTGTACATAGCCAAGGTGAAGAGAGTAGGATGATACTTACATGGAAGGAGTGGAAGTGTAGTTTGCAAAGTGGTTAGATTGAAATTTTGCCAGAATCATTTTTAGCCCATTTAAGAAAAAAACAATTTTTTGGTGATGACCCATGTTGAGTTTAGGGGGGGGGGAACTCAACATACCCAAAAAAACAAAAATGCTTAAAATGGCCTGAAAATAATCCTGGTTGATTTTCACCATGCTGTGTTACCCCCCCCTGACCTAACATGTCCACATACAGACACACACATACAGACTGCTGGTGATTACACTAAGCATGTGGTGACACCCTTCGGGACCACACGCTTAAAAATTGCCAGTCAGAGCAAATTGCAATTGCTCCAAATGACCTTTGTTCCTCAGGTCATTCAGGTGATGACAGGTTGAGATGTGAACCCTTGCAGGTTTACCTAACCTTTGTTGATGTGGTTCTGGTGTTTTTGGTGCAGGGTCGGGCGAAAAACGTGCACGATCACGATCAACCTGCACTCCACTTAGGGCGGGAGTTAACCTTCAAGCTTTTCAGGCAAATCCTGAATGCCACAGGTTGATCTGAAGGGTTGTCTGCACAGCCATGCAGTCTGAAAGAGGGGCTGTATTTGCCCAGCCAGAGGGAGTGTCCTCCAGAAGGAAGCCCCTCCCCACCGACCCACCCACCCTGTCCCCCTGAAACTAAGGCTACGAGGCTGATACCAAAACTCTTTCCTGCCGATGTCGCTTGTTTTTGTTGTTCGGTCAAGATCTTTGCACTCCCATTGGTCAGCAATGGTACCAGGTGATTGGGAAACAAAAGAAGTTAATCAGAATGTCGGGTCGCCAAGAACATGACCAGGAAAGAGTTTTGGTATCAGCCTCG
>JAAUXT010147682.1_pt1 | contig 24056 bp, 28 predicted proteins | sample 7278171 | NCBI WGS metagenome assembly JAAUXT01 (sample SAMN14350112, study PRJNA611818) | marine sediment metagenome | isolation source: surface marine sediment (1.8m) | place: French Polynesia: Moorea | collected 2018-08
ATTGTGAATGTTGAGTGAAAAAGTAAGAATTTTTGACAAAACAAAGTGAGCGAAATCAGAGTGAGCGAAATCAGAGTGAGCGAAATCAGAGTGAGCAAAATCAGAGGGAGTGAAATCAGAGGGAGTGAAATCAGAATTTCCTCAAATCACCGTGAGCTCCACGGAGCTATTTTTTTTAAATGATCAGTGATGAACTGCGAACGTTTGTATAGACCACACGCTTTTTATGCGTAGCATTCTTGTTAAGCCGTCAGCGGCACCTAGATGGCCGGCTACGTGACCATCAAATAAAAAAAATTATGAATATATCAAATGGCCAGTGAGGACAACACCCCCTGGTGGGGGAGGAGTGTTATATAATGTACAATTGTTGTACCAACCACAACCACTACCAGGTGGTATACCAGTATCAATAAACAGCAAGAGATTCCCACCTTCTGGGTAGGTCTCATTGAGAACTCAAGGCAGAGCGTTTGTGATATCACGACACCATTGAGAAGGACGCGAGGTGAGAGGGCACTGTCCCCATGGTGGGCGGCTCGAAAACGACCTGCCCCCTGCGGGTAGCCGAGAGCTGGGCAAAAACTCTTGTTTCTAAATGCGCACCTGTCAAACAGACATGCACTCTTGAACTCTGCATGCAAACAAATGAGAATAAATTCAATTAAATTGGAGCCAATCATCTCTTGGCACAGAACCAACTCACCTGGTGACCTCTACTCTTCAACCAACCAATCATGACTGGTTGTTGCAAGCTTCCGTCAAACCGGTTGAAACCGGTTGTCACTGGATGAAACCGGTTGATGCCGGCTTCCTGAACACGTGACAAGCGTCAATAGTCAAACTCACCGGAAACGTTCAGACGTTCGCAGTCACGAGCACCAGGAGCTGAATTCAAGTCACGTCACTGGCCCAGTCGGATTATCCAGACATCATTTGTTCAGGTCAGCAGTAAATCGTGATTCAGACATGATGTTGCAGATCTCCACGGCCTGACTTGAGGCAACGTAACCTGATTCTTGGTTGGCAGGAGTGACGACAGAAAGAAAATGCTGATAGACGTCTTTTTCGTTGCAGCTTTGTTATTTGTGGTCATGTTTATTTTCCGTCTCTGTGACCTTGAACTTGGCTGATCAGTAAAGAAAATTTTCAATTTGGGGACGGTAGAAGACGTCTAACTGTTGGTTCTAATGTTCAGAATCTACTCCAGTTTGAACAAGAAGACACTGAGGTTCGACAGAAGTGTTTCTTTCCCCATGGGCAACTGCTGTAAATTTTTACGACATCCTCAAATGCTCGTTCAGCCCGCCATTTGTGCTTTGGGTACGCACTGCTTTTCGGACAATTCAGTTCATTCTGAAGCAACTCTCCGGCAAACTTGTCAACCAAAGACGGTCAGATCATGTGGAATGATTGGATTTACCCAACTGTATCGTAGTGAATACACAGGCCCATCATCGGCCATGCGAAGGTGGTTGTTAATCAAGTTTTTCCCCATCCTGCTATTATCGCTCACTGCATGCAGACTTCCTCGTGGAGCGTTGGCAATTTGGTGGCGAAAAGTGCCTGCGAATGCAATGCAACCGCTGGGAATCCTGCATGGCTACAAAGATTGTTGTCCTTGTACATTGAGCTGCCCCCCCCCCCCCGCACGCCACCACCACCGAGTGGGGCTGGTATCACATCGCAACTTGCGGTGCAGGTGCGCGTCAGAGCGGTTGCTGTTGTGCTCGTACTCCGCCGCATTCTTTTTTGGCATCTCGAGATGTTGCACGTATCTCCTCAACGGAACCCTGTTCCGCGTCAATCAGGATGAATCGGTGGTTATTCATGCAACAGACGGAACTTTTGGTCTTGGACACAACCTGTTGCTGCGTGGACCAAAATACTCGAGTTTGGCATTCTTGACGAATTCGTTTGGTTTCAGAGGCGCGCAATGGTTTTGTGACATGTCATGGCTGAAAAGCGGACGGCTGATTCCATCCTGGTAAGTTTCTTTGCAAGTACAGATTGAGAGATTTCCGCGGTTGATCTGAAGTGTTTGGTCTGCAACCTCTTCACTCAATTTGTAGTCTGGAGAAAATCAAGCTGTAGTAGCCAAGCGCGCTCGTCTTGAATGCGGCCAAGGACTGGAGGAAGGCAACAGACACTTGACAAACGGTGTTGCGAACGGCTTTGTCAACGGACGGCATTCTGGAGGCGCCGGCGTGGCGCCAACGATGAACGGACCTCCCGTGCCTGCAGCGTTGTATGTGAATAATAACGCCAGAGTAGGACCCACTCCTGCTGGGTCTGCCCCGTCCTCAGGACCACCTTTGCCTTCTGCAGCAATTCCCATGGAAATCTACAGAAACCTGAACAATCAGGCCATGCCTGTGGCTCAGTCTGGAAGTTCTGCAAGCATAAATGCAGGAGCGGCCGCGAACGTGAGAACAAGTAATGACGCCGCAGGGTCCAGTGCACCCAGACCTGCAGGAAGCGCAGGAGCCCCACCCTCATATTCTTCAAGTGGGGCAAACTCTGAACAAACGCCCTCTTCGAGAGGACTTGTGATTGACGTTCATCAAATCAGAGTTGGCGTCAGGAAATTCTTACCGATGCCGAACAGCAGTGTTCTCTTCAAAGACGAAGGTGTCTTGTTCACGTTGAAAGGTAAGATTCAGTTCGTGATGACGTCACTTGATTTCACCAAAAAATGGGAAGGCCTGTGTGTTTGTGAGGTTGGGTACTCGTTGGTGGTAATTTGTGGTGCCACTTTCGCGCAGATCCAGAACCCAGAGGAGGTTCCGTAAAATCCCGTGTCTAAGACCCCCTTTTGATGCTTTGGTGTCCTCTCCCTGGATAAAATTTTCAACATGTGCATCGGAAATTGCGCGCCTCTGGAAATGAATATTTTCAAACTCTGCCCCAACATTTGTGTTGTGTTGCGTAGAAATTGTAGTCAATGCAGCCGGAACCGCTCCTTCCCAATATCTGCTGCTGCGTACTGTTTGAAAGCCACTCTTGTCGGATCAGTTCACAAGGGCCGTACTGTCGGCTGAGCGCGTGTCTACACTGACAAGTGTTCTTGTGTTTGGTGCATCGCTTGTTTGGTTGTGATGTACGACTCGCATCTTTTCTTGGACAGCACCGAAATAGATCTAATTGCGCAGACTGCTCGCCGCACACTAAATTTTCAGCTTTGTGGGTGGTGTTGAAACTTCAGTGTCTGAGACAATTTTGTAATGTCGGAAGTTCTTTTTTTTTTCAGAGTATCCAAACGCGCCACTGTTGTTGAATGCCCGAGCAATCCAACAGTGCAAGGCGAACCTGACGAGCCAGATGTCTGCTCTTTTCTTCTATTTGGAAGGTTCTTGCATCAAGCAGATTCGTAACATTTTCAAAATGCACACGACAGAATTCTCTGAGAAGGCGACAGGTGAGCTCTTCACGTTTTGGGTGACATTTTGTGTCCTCTCAGGTCTACACCGCCGTCACTCAGAGGAAGAGTAAGCTGACTCATTGTGTTGCAGACCGAGCGTCAACTATCGCGTTGTTCCCAACGACAATGGACAACACAAAGGCTCAGGGTATTAGGAACGCGTTCGATGTGATGCAGCGCAAGTACAACCGACCTCAGCACTTGCTCAAGGAAGTGTCTGTTCACGAGATAGTCGACCTCATGTACAGTCACCCGTCGACGAGTGAGAATCCTGCTCCAGTTGCGACCACCACCAGAGCTAGCCAGCCAGTGTCGGGACCGCCTCCGTTACAATCCATATCGAACAACCGCCCGAACGTACCAAACACCGTCAACACATACCAGACGCAGGTAGACATCAGACGAAGAAAATCAGCCGCGTGCCATCCAAATCTCTCACAATGATCATCGATTTAGTGAAATCAATGATAATCATATCGCACTAATCAGTTATATTTTATTAAAATATCTGGACAAAATGAACGCAGCAAAGTTGCTTTCCCCCCCCCCAGGGTAAACGAACTCCATGATGTTGCCTTCTCGGACAAAAATGCGCGACGATACCAAGATCAGCGCGCTTCGCGGCTGATAGCTACTTGGTGGGATATCTCGAAGACTTGCAGCAGGGGGCTTCTGGGGAAATAGGGAGCATTTGATAGCGACAATGTTGACGCCACCCAAGCTTCACTTCGGGGGCAACGTAAATGTCGTCGGTTGCGGAAGGACGAAGCAAGAAGATGATCTTTGCTGCGCCGTATTTAGCGATATGAGTTGCGTGTGCGACACCAATTTTTTGCATGACCCTGTTGAGCAGATGCCAGCTGCCTCGAACATGCTGCGGCAAATGCAAGCTGCTGCCTCGATACAGAACCAGATGTACAACCCAATGATATCACATCGGTGAGTGAATGTGTGTTGTGTGTGTGTGCGCGCGCGCGACAGACAGAGCGAGCGCGCGAGCGATACAAGAGCCTGTGTTACGCTGTGGTATTTGTCGGGAGCATTTCGTCCAGGTTTAAAATCGACTGATGCCCTGGATGGAGGAGGGAGGTTGAGGGTAGGGGAAGGATCTGCACATTGGGCAGGAAGGCCTGGTCGTAATGTTCCAGATGATGTAGAGTGTTGTCAGGGGCACCAGAGATCGTCCTATGATCTCGGATTTCCCGTTTCAATGGTGGGAATGCCTCTTTCCCCGTCGTCACACACGGTGAACGTGCGCTTCTCAAGACTCGCCAGTTCAAACAGCGGAGTTTTCTTCGTATCTTTCAGGGTACCTCTTCCAACAGCCACACTTCCCCATGCTGCGGTAAGTGAACAACAGATCTTCAAAATAGCTTTGCGTTCTTGTTGTTGAACACATTGATTCAACTCACGGCTCTCGCAGACGCAGCAGCCGCAGGGAACTCTCATCCTTCCCGAAAACTCAACTCAGGAGTGGAACGCTGTCAAGAGTAAACTACAACCCGGGGGTTTGTACGCTGTTCAGACGCCAGACGGACAGAAGCAGTACCGGGTCTGGAACGGATCGGCCCTCGTACCGTGTAAGTAGACATCCTGGAGATTCAGATGCTCACAGTATGTTTGACACGGATAAAGAGTTCAGAGCCATCGACATGTCCTGTCCTGTTGTGCCATCGACATGTCCTGTCCTGTTGTGCAATCGTTACTTTGCTGATGGCAGGTTCAGTGCAGAATCAGGAGGTGCAGCTCAAGTGCGATTTCATCCGAATTGGGTCGATGCGCTACAAGTCGGTGGACACCGTGAGGATCAGAAAAGACTGGCAAAACAGTGGCATCTACTTCAAAGTGCTGAGTCAGTTTCAAATTGTGACCTTTGTTCCAGTCGTATTGGGCAGTTGTTCCCGACGTGTGTTTCTCAATTTTCTTGAAACTGAAGAATAAAGCGAGTGTGGTCTAGTCACTGCCGAAGTCCAGAAAAATGCACAAAGTGCATGCCACAAAGTGCATGCCATACTCTGGTGCATACGTACGGTGCGTATTATTCTTGTTTTCAGAAATGATCACATTCGTTCATGGTGTGTGTTTTCAGATCCGTCTACGCGTACAATGGAGGAGATCATCATTTCCCAGAATGAGTTGTCGGACTGCGTCGTCTGCTTCAGCCCCATCCCGATCATGTTCGTTTACCCGACAGACAGCTGTGCCACCAAGATCCAACTCCAGTGCAAAATGTCTGCCATTGACAAGGACCCATACTACCACCCATTCGCCAAAGGTAAGCTGTATTTGGTTCATGACAGACTCCCGTGTGTTTTGCACACGATATGTGAGCGAAGTCTTACTGAAAGTGAACACATGGAATTCATCAAGTGTTCATTTTGACTGATTTGGTTTGCAGAGGAAAGGCGGCGCCACTTGATCCTGTTTCTCAGGGACGTGAACGCCGACCAGAAGGACTCGCTGGTCAGAATGAAGCGGACGGGCACTGCTGATCGTTACATATGCCGCCAAATAGAAGGACACGCTGCGCAAAAAATCCTGTCCGATATCAAACAGAACACGAATCTCACGCAGTCGAGAATTACGGATCACTTCGGCAAAGCCCTGGTGGGTGTCTGAACATAAAATTGCTTTCATTTTGAATACGATGCGTGTATCGGGGCTTGTGTGGATAGTGTGTTGTCGGGTGTTGCAGGAGAGTCTGGCTCGAGAGCTGCAGAACCCAGACCTATCGGACATGCGCTCCAACGAGCTGGATGACAACGACGATGATGTCGTGATTGAGCAGGTGAGAACCTGTGCTCCCGGTCAGATCGGGGCAAACGTCATGATCACCGAGTCACAAGAACACGCAAGAAAATGGAAACTTCACTTCTCTACTGGATGTTGGGGAGTTCACAGAAAATCGTTTCTGGAGGGCCAACGGACGAGATTATGCTGACAACAGATCACTGTTTGTTTGGTACTTGCAGGAAGAGATTGGTGTCAAGTGTCCGTACACTCAAAAGGTGATGAAGGAGCCGATCAAAAACAAACTCTGTGGTCACAACTACGAGAAGGCGGCTATTCTCGAGTTTATCATGCGACGAAAGGCCAAGGGAAATGCACGGTAGGATTCTTTACAGATAAAATCGGTACATAAATTGATTACTAAATTGCAGGCTGTCCACTTGAAGTACGTGTGTGTCTGTCCCACACAGGTGTCCGTATGCTGGGTGCGGAAACCAGAAACCACTCACTCCAGACGACCTGGTGGACAATGCGGATCTCAGACAACATATTCAAAGAGAGATTTTAGCGGGAAGGCTGACTGCATGATCATGGGATAGAAGTGAAATATAGTTTTCAGCGAGATGTACCGTACGTTCTAAGATTGTATACGTCGGATGGTTTGAGTCAGCCGGGCAGTGAGAAACGAGTCTGAAGTCAAGAACCGTCATCGTTCGTCAAGAAATCAGCTGGTTGACGTTGCGACAATGAAGGGAGTCGCCTGTCAGGCGTGCAGTCGGGAAAACTCGGAATACTCAAAAATCACCGGAGATCGTCGCACATTCAAGAAAAGAAGGAACTGACCCTTGTGCAAAATCGGGCAACCACTCTGACGCGGCATCTCTCGGTTCTGTGTGATGGCCTCCCCGGCTTCTGATTGTGGACAGTTGCAGCTGGTTTGTTATTTTGACTCGAAGCCCGGATTGCAGGTTCGACATGAACGGACACGCTGCAGAAAGTGAAATACTTTGATTTACAGCGTTTGTTTGCCCGAGGCAACCAAGGAGTTTCACCCTTGTGTGAATGCAACAGGCAGACTACTAAAGAAGCCACAAGGCATTTTTCCAGGGATTGTCCAAACTGCCACTCGTGAAGAGTGACCGAGAGGAACAGTGTGCGGCCGGGTCTCGCCAGGATTGATCTCTGCTGCCGACCCTACGAGCTGCAGGATACACGGGCCAAACAACACTGTATCAAAGATTCGAACTTGAATGTTTTCCAAAGAATTTACCACGTGGCTTTTCCTTCGAGTTTGGTTCAAAGAAAGTTGGCAGTTTTTTTCTGTGCCTGTGTGTCATCATTTTACTCAATTTTGTTTTAGATGAAAGGTCGAATATCCAGAGTTGTGACGAAATTTGGAAAGTTCTCCGTAAACAGGACACCTATTTTGATCTCAGTTCGATCGAAATCTGTTTATGCTGAAGTGGCGAGTGACTGACTTCAGGCCGAGCAAGCCTGCAGTGCCATTGCAGGCCAGTATCGAAGTGCTGACAAGCAGATGTGGGCTGCTTTGTAATCGAACACTTACTCATTCCCACGCCAAGAAACTTATGTTCCACACAAGCGTTTCCACGACAGGTTTGGTTCACCACGTTTGGTTCACCGTGTTGGCGTTTGTTGTTGGCCAAGCGAGATGTGACGCTTGCACTCGAAAAACTTGTTGCAGTTGTATATGAACACACGCATTTGTGAATAAAAACGAAGGAAACAACTTTTGTCTTGCATTTGTGGATCATACCTGCTGTGCAGAAGTTACCTCCGAAAATACTCGAAAACGACCAGTATTCAGCAAACTAGGGTGCAGTGAAATGGAAGCCTCTCGGCGCGGAGACCCAGGGTGTTCTGATGTGTGACGCTGTGATTTGTGGTGTGCAACACCGGTACGCTCGTAGATCTACTGGTAAATTGCAGCAATACAACGGGCGTCGATGCGAGGAGCAAAGTGGTCAGACTGACATACCTTCAGGGTAGCACTGACCCCTGCCCTACAAATCAAACAGTGACTGGAATGCAAGGTTCTTTATTTACGACTAGAGAAAACGAGTTTTTCTGGAGAGACAAAATCTCAAAAATGTCCATTTCCAACAACAACGGCAATCAAAAACAAGAAGGCTGGCACCTGGACACCCCGCGGTCCAAAGTGCTAACTCTGGGGCCAACTCAGTTGCTCAGCACAGAAAGCTCAGCACAGTTAGCCAGCAGGAGGGGGGCAACTGTGCTGAGCCAGCGATTAGCAACAATGCATGCAGAACCTATGTACATACTTTGCACAATTACCCCCCCCCCCACACACACACACCTAACTGTGCTGAGTGGTACACATGGCAGAGAAACACACACACACACACACACACCAACGGTGATTGCAATAAGCCCGCGCTTACGGATACCGTCGGCGACCGCGGGCTCAAGCAGCAAAAAACGCTCTTTTAGGTACTGTAAAGGAGTCAATGATTTCGTGTATCCTCACACGTGAAAACGCAATAGTGGCAGAAATCAGGATTTCTGTACAATTTGTCGCCATTGCTCTCTCCATCTGGAACAAACAGAATCCAAACAAAACAATTTGACTTTTTCAAACTGTCAGCGAAAGTTTCGGCGACCAGTGAGTGGCATCGTGTTCGCTGGCGCAGTGCATGTTTGATCGAGTGCAGATGAGTGCGGTGTTGGCAAAACGAACACCGAGTTGTGTGAGTGACGCAAACAACCAAATCTTGCGTCTCCAAAGGACTTTCACGCCCTGTATTTACACACAAATTTTGTGCTTGCAAACATCATTCAACATGAATTCAGTGAGCTGATTGCAATGCAACACATCCAAAAACACTGACCGCCTGATGTCCTTGTTCACAACCGCAACTGGTTTGACTTTCATCATCGGCACCAGTTTCATGGGGTCACTCTGTGACTCCCAGTTCCAAAACCAAAGTCTTGAATTCGTTGCGGTGCCCACCTGTCCACCTCGTTTGCTATTCTCGTATCTCGTGTGCTATTCTGTACAAGAACCTGTGACTAACACTTGTCTGCATTCATGTGTGATTGAATATATGGCCTTTTGCAAAATCTACGAGAATGTACGGCACAAACATTATTTCGAAAAACAAGAGTTGCTGCCTCTGGATCGCAATTTTTGCGCCATATCACAACAGTGTCAACAGATAAAATGTCTTTTCAAAAAGAACTATTGACAATTGGCGCCAACAAATGTCCGCACATATTTTTTTCATCCAGGTCGCATGCACACCATAAAATATTCACAACCGAACACCAGCTGCCAAGATCCAATGACGAACAATTGCAGTTTGCAAGACCTGGCTGCGTTACAAATTCTTTCGTGTGTCGACCACAGTCTGTTATTGTGGGTTGATATGCAAGAAGTTGTCAAGCCCGTCCAGGACCAAACCAGTGGTTGAGATTCGTGTTCAAGTCTTGCTAATTGAACACCAGTTGGCTGTAACAAATCACATCTACTTTGACATCCGACAAACGTCAAAAATTCAACACCAAAGCTGCTCTGTTCAGCTGCATCATGCACTGTACTACTTCAATCAGTTTGGGAAACATTTGCTGCACAACCAGTTTGTACGTTACAGGACCGATTGCTGCTCTTCATTCAACAAACCTGAAGACTCCAAATATTTTTGTGAACACTTTTTCTCTTTGCAAAAAGCGTGGACATTCTTTTTGTGCTCATGAGCATTGCTGGTTTTCCTGAGATATTAGGACCCTTTGTTTGCAAGATCGCCCGGAAGAACTTCCAAGATCGCCCGGAAGATCGTCCAGGGCGGAAGGGTCCTGCATCTGGAAGACCATTAGACCATTAACGACGCATGTCCTTGATACCCCCCCCCCCGCACTCGCGCACAGCTCACAGAGACGCGGTTTCCATGGCGATGGCGTCTGCAAAAGTGCCACGCGCTCAGGCGTCGGACGAAGCGGAGGCTGCGGGGTTGGTGGTGATGTGCACGATGGAGCTATCCACCTCCTCTCCGACCGGGTGCTCCACCGAGTACTTGAGCGTCAGCTCCTTCGTTTCGTTAGTCCCGATCTCGAGGTCCCATTCGACGTTGTTGAGTTTGTTGAGGCGGATCGGCTTCGTGCGGTCGTATTTTTCCGGGTGCTTGATCACCGGCTCTTGCAGCGTTACCTGGAGAGCAATGCGGAGTAAAATGAACGAAACGGTGTCCATCTTTCAGGTCCCAGATCTCTTTATGCTTCCCCAGATGGGTTTCAGAGGTACCAGATGCAAAAGGAACGACGTAACACAGAGCCTAGGTTTGTCAGGATCTTGTCATAGGGCCGAGTTGTCCTTTGAAACCACGAAAATGTTCAAGACCAGTACACGCTGAAACCTCACCTTTATTTTCTCTTCAGAACTGAGCGGTAGCTGGTCCATGACAAGGATTTTGATCGCGTCTGGGTGGGTGTTCTTTATCTCAATGACCTGCAATGGAACCAAACGAGCCAATGAACATGAAGAAACCTGTCACTGTCTTCAGGCTGCCGAATCCAAACGTTGTCAGTCGCGCTTCAGCTCTGCCCACATCTCACTTGTTTGTACGTGGTGACGACGGACTTGGTGAGGAGTCCACTCTGCTCACGGTACTTGTACACAGGTTTGTACACAACTCGTAGGCCAGGATCCACGCCCAGCGAACACGTGAAGTCCTCGGACGGGCTGACTGCCTTCAGCTCAGCCTGCATCACAATGGGTAACTCCGACAAATATTTGTGACTGCGGTACCTGTCCCGTCTCAATGGGACCGTGAACACTTGGATATCATGGAGTTCAGTTTACACACACAAAAAAAACCCGCAAACTAGCCGCCAAACGCAGCCACGCACAAAACACCTGCTGACGAACCGATCGCACCATACGCACCTTGGCAATGAAGTTGTTGTCGAGGAATATGTTGGTGGGCCCGGCGAGCAGCGCGTACGGCGACGTGTTCTTGACTTTTGCCTTGAGATAAGCGTGACTCGTGCGCTTCGGAACGCACTCGTACTCGAACGTCGGTTTCAGATCCACGATTGCCACAGACACCTGCATCAAATAAAACCCCACGACGCGTCATCCACATGATCGTTGATTGTGTTTGAAGTAAGAATGTCTCAAACATTCGCACTGTTGTTGTTTGGAGGTGGCATTGCGAAGCCCAACGACCATTTGTTCTGGGTGGTTCCAAAAACACGAGTGCGGAGTTGCCAGGTCTAACTTGCCCAGGCAATGTGAAAAAGGTGTGTGACACACCTTGTGACACTGGTTGTCGCACGGGACGCTGGAGCGACGCGCTATTTCGTACATCGTGCTCGTGATGCTCTCCTTCACCTGAAATGCATCTTGACTTCGAGTCAACAAACACATTCACAAGTTTCCAACTCTGCTTACCAAATTCTCTTTGGGAATCACAAAATTTGGGTCAGTTTCTTGCTATTATCTGTTCTTTCCAGTGAAATGCACAATCAATAACTGAACACTCAACGTCACCAGATTCTACCACGGACACAAAAGTGGCATTCAACGACACACCTGCAAACGATGCAAGAAAAAGGAAAGGAAGACGACTATCGCAAGCAAAAGGACACCAAGAAAGCAGCAAGACTTTGTTTTACAGAAACTTGCATTCAACGGAGAAAAGCTTCCCACTCACCTTGAAAAACAGACACCCGACAGAAAATGCTTGAAGTTTCGTGATTTCTATTTTGGTTAGTCGGCAAGCACAACAAAGCATACTCAGTTCAATCACAGCGCCATTTGAGCTGGAAACTGAAAACGAGAACAGCGCGCTTGGTTCGTTTTCCGAGAAAAAACAAGAAGCAAGACACGTCACGTGACGTCAACTGCGCGTCAGACCACTGGAGCTGTCTGTCGATGGACAAAATCATCTGGTTAGTGCAGACAGAAAGAGCGCAAACAGCTATCTCGCCTCTGCCAAACAAAACTCAACTCGGAACTGCAAACGCCAGCACAACGAGCCTCAGGCCACTCACTTCAGTGAGCGCGGGTTGGAGGGTGGCGGCCGGGGGCGCCTCGTCCTCTTCCGCCGTCAACAGCGACTCGCCCAGCGTTAGACTGTCCTCAGCCACGTACTCGTGCAGCAGACTCACAGACCCGCGCCGACTCGCCAGGGTCCGCAGGTTCCTCAGGGAGAGCTGTGGGGCGCGCTTCATGCTCTTGAAAGGCTCGCTAAGAAATGGCAGAGAAAACAAATGCGAGGACAGGTGAATGACGCTTTGAAGAACCACAGCAGTCACGAGAGGCAGAGTTGAATGAACAGACGACAATGGACTGGATCTGAAAAAGGGAACGATAAATTAACACATACTGTGAGAGTGTGCTGTGTTGGTTAGTTGCAAAAGTTATGAATATCTTGTGACAGTCTGTCAGAAGCCTGTGGAAAGAAAGCTCGTGCGTAGAGGAATGACAGAGAAAACTGTGACTTCACTTCATTCAAATATTTTTTTGGTCGCCGAACACATTTGTTGCACATTGTTTCCACTGCTAAACGATTCCAGGAACCACAGTTTTCTCTTGGTTAGAATCCCAAGCGAAGGAAGTGCTCGTGAATGACGACGACGTGTGGCGCACCTCAGCTGTGGCGTGCTCCATTTCGGGCGGAGTAGGCGAAGCCTGCCCAAACGACTCGTCCAAAGACAAGCAAGCGGCTTCCTCCACTGCAAACGTGTCGCGCGTCGCCGCCTTCTTCATTCTGAACGAACCACGACTTGCTGCTGCGCTGCTCAAAAAGCCCATCGACTTCTGGCTTTTCACGCTGTGAAGAGAGAAAAAACACCTGCTGTTTGAGCAACGGGGCTACATTTGCCAGTTCAATAAGGACTGCGAAAGACGTGAAGATGGGGGGTGGGGAAACAACAACGCAGATCTGCGTCAAGATGGTCACAAAAGTTCACGCCACAGCTGAAAAGACATATCAGTTGTTCCCACGTCAGAAAACTCCGTCGCGCTGGAATCGAGCTGTTCTTTGTACCGTTTTCGACACTACCATCTTACGAGGTCCCCCAGGATGTGTGCCTTTTGACGTGCCTTTCGTCCCTAGTTCTGACCTCCTACCGTGTGAAGCAAAACCGAAGTGAGATACAAGTGTACAATCTCTCCAAAACAGAGACCGCAACCAATGACCAAAACAGTTCCCATGCGAACCGGACGCTTGGACTCAAAACAAGCATGCCCACAAAAAAGCGATGTACATGTATGTGTGTACACATTTTTGAACAACACTGAAACGGAAAAAAAGTGTGCAGACGAAAAACCTATGGAGCTGGCATGCAGACGGCACCTGAATGGTGGGTTGCGGCGCCGCCGCCGCGGCAGCGGTGGGTGGGGCGCTCACTGCGGCCGGCGGCGGCTTCTCATCGTCGGAGCTCGGTTGTGACATGTTGTCGTCCTTTAGGAAATTGACGCGCGTCTCGAGCGACGCAACGATCTTGTCCTCGAGCCCCGCAGCCTGCCGCGCGCTCTCAAGTCGGTCCTCGGAGATGGTCTCCGCCTTCTGCAGCCGCCCGCGCCTCCCGCTCGGGGAGCCCGACGCCGAGCTGCTGCTCAGCTGGAACGAGCGCGAGCGACTCGTCTTGCTGCTCCCCTTCGAAGACGTGATCTTCTGAATGAACTGAGGGTCAACTTCGTCGAAAGCGGCGTTCCGCAAACTGCTGAAATCCCTTGAGGAAAAGGTGAAGTGTGACTCAGTCAAGTGTGTTATAACCTGGGGACAGTCGAAGCGAAATCACCCAAGTTGCGAAACACGTCCACAAATGGAGTCGAAGCAAATGATCATTGTAGGACCAAGCTGTCAGTTCAATCTTGTGCTGCAAGGCAAAATACAAAGGAACACAAAACACACGTAAATTCAGTTATCAGTGCACATGACCCTCTCATGTGACCTGATACAGGGCTGTCCACACCAAACCCACATGAGCAGCAGGTCCAGGCCTCCCTCAATGATAATTTTGCACTCTCTACTGTCACGTTTTTTTCTTGTTGGTTCTCTGTATTGTTCGAATTTGGGATTGGGATCGCCGCCCCGTCTCCTTTTCCGGGTGAACCCCCTCAACTGAATCCTGGATTCGTCGCTGCGACTGGCAATGTTCAACGACCCGATATATGATCTTTTGGAGTGCGTTTTGTTGAAGTCTTGGTTCCAACTGGTTGTTTCCAGTTCCAACAGACAATTCCCGAAAGATCGCATCAAATTAAGAGCAGTTCGTGTGTCAACGCATGAGACTTACAATTTGGGTTTGAAGCTGAGTCTTTGAGTGCCGAGGTCGGGCACGGTGCCGCCGACGCTCGGCATGGTGGTGGAGAGACAGAGCTTCATGTCCGTCCAATCTTCGCCCGTGGCCTGCTGAACCATGCCGTAGTACTGGATCTACAAGAACGCAGAGCACGTGCGTTTGTCCTCCGAAGTTGGTTCCCCAACCAAAACCACGCCCATTTCGAAACTTGACAACACGCATGGCCAAGTGGCGCACCTTCATGCTGTTGTCGGCGCTGAAGACGCGGATGTCATACTTGGGAGACCACTTGGCCTTCGACACGACGTACGACACGTAGAGCTCCACCTCGACCGGCTCCGCTGCCTCCAACAGGATCAGCAATTCTCTGGAACACGAAGCATCAAGCACATCAGCAAAGCAGAACAAGGACGCCTGTGCGCAACAAACAACGCGAAATCAGCGGACTCTTCGTGCACGTCGGCGTTTGAAGTCTGCTGAACCTGGCTTTCCCGACACCAACCGAACACAACGCCGCTCCTCTGTTCTGTCGTCGTGTCTATCACGAATGAATGGGCAACACGTAGAGCTCGTTACAGCCCAAAATCGGGATGTATTGTGTTGTGCGTGAGGATTTTGTATTTTTTTTTTGCAGTGTCAGCGCAACAACTTTGAAAGCCTACCTCAATCCTTACCAAACTGACAAGGCAAGGCCCAAGTGAATTGCTCGTACGAGTTTTAAAATGGTAAAAATATGTGGGGCCACAATCTTCAATTTTCTGAAATCAATTTACTTACCACTAAGTCAATTTTAGAACAATTGATTTCCAAGGGGGGCAAGTCAATTGTCTCAGAAATGAAACTGCGTGCCCTCAAATCAAAGTCAATTTTGTTTGAGCAGCATGATGATCAAAACTAGTCCAAAATAGCTGCTAAAGTTGGGCAGCCATCTTGACTTTGATAAGTTCTTGAGCAAACAGGCTTGTGAACCTCTATATGATTGTCTGCGTGGTTTGAGGCTTCTGTGAGCATCCCAGCTCCAGTAACTGGCCAAAATTATGTGGCTGTCTTGAATTTTGTTTCTGAAGCGAACACAGGCTTGTCATACCTCTGTGATTATCTGGGCAAAATGGAGCCTTCTATGGTGGTTTGAGGCATCTGTGAGCATCCTAGCTCCAGCAACTGACCATGCAAGGTGAAGTCAATTGATATCAATTCCTTCCCCTATGTCTGGAGTGCAACACAAAAAGTACTTTGCTTGCAATACCTATGTGCTTGCAACGCTTCATTTCGGGTTGTCTTGTGTTGCTTGCAACGTCTGGTTTCTTTTCAGTTTTCCAAACGCTTAAATTGGCGTGTGCTGTTTGAAAAGACCAACAGGCGCTGCTACAAAAGGCGTCCGCGCAAAGTGCGTTGAGCTGTTCGCATTCAACAGTGGACAAGCCGGAGGTTTTGTTGTGGAACAAAAAAGAAAAGTGGTCCTTTGCCAAATTTCCCTGCAGAAAACATGTTGTGCCCCCGCGTCAAGTTTACCTCGAGAGAAAAACAAACGGTCACCATTTGCTTCTTTTATCTGAAGAACGCGCGAGAACAAATAAAATTGCACCACAAAAATGTGCCTCCTCTTTCCGCCTCCGCAGTCTGAAGCTGAAGAACCCCAGCTGAGAAGTTAACTGGAAGATCCAAAAAGGCTCGTGGTGAAGAAGCTGCTCTCGGTGAAACTCGAAAGGATCTGAATCACTTATCAAGGCTAAACCTCTGCACTGAAGCGCCTGTCAAGTGTAATCCGATTGTCGTGTTGCGCGGGCGTGCGCTGAGAGAGGAGTCGCCATCCCTCACACATCCTCCCCAAGGCACTCCAAAAAATCCACTCCTGAGCCATCCCTCTTCTTCAGACCAATCCCTTCCATCAGACAACAGCACATTTTTGTGAGAAATGACACTCCCGTCTGTTTTCCGAAGGCTTGCACGCAAAGCTACGCTCCAGATTCTACGAGAGAAAACTTCTCCCCCTGAGATGGCCACGAGCGGGCCGGGTTGGGATCTGAGCTTGTTGCGAAATCTGAAGTAATCCTTATCTTGGTCAAATTTCAACCGTAGCTTGGGTCGCGCGCACGTACAAAATATTTTTGTCCTGGGCAGGGGGCCAAAGGCCCAACGTGCATTAGATAGTTTGAAGTTTCTTGACGTTGACAAAATCTGTACTCCCCCCAAAATGCAATCGTACTTTTTTGGCACAAAATCAGCATTGATTGACCGAAAAATGGGTGAAATCGAAAGGAATGTTCAACAAGACAAAAACAAATTTATGTCTGTGGGTCTGAAAGGGTCAAAATAGTTTAGCCCTTGTTTGGCAAAGCAGTCAACCAATGACCAAAAACGGCGAGTTTTTGTACTCGGACACGAACAACGCTGATCTGATTCAGTTGTCAGAACACTGGGTGATGCCCTGTTTAGACTTCCTCAAATTCACCCAACCAGTCTTCAACAGCAACAAAGACCCAAAACATCCAGCTGTTCCGGCGTTTTTCTTACCGCAATTGAGCGCAAGTGGAAATCTGGTCTGCTTTTTGACCGAGGCTGCATTTGCCACAGTGGTCAATGTGGTCCATTAATCTGTGCAGCATTCCGTGCTCCGAGATACGAGTGGTCCCCTTTCTGAGACTGAGCAGGACAAGAAGCGAACGAGAGGGGCTGAACCCAGATGACATGAAATCAATGAGGCTCGATAATCACCTTTTGCGTTCACTCCCTCTCTGGAGCAGGACCTGCTCTGCTGCAGGGCTTTTCCCAAGCGTAAACATGCTCAGGCACAAAGTGGACGTGCATGTGCGATTGCGCAAAAAGAAGCCTGTGTTTGTAGGGGGAGGGTCAAGCACCAGTGCTCGTGCCAGCCCCCCCCCCTGAAAAATCAAGAGACCCCCTGCTGTACCCTGGGGCAGGACCTGTGCTGTCTATCATGTGTGTGAGGGGGGGGGGGGCAAGTACTACACTGCCGGACTCCCGACCCTGCGGCAGGAGTGCTCGGACACGCACACAAACACCAAGGGTGCACAATGGAAGGGAGCGGTGAGGACGCCTTCGGCGAACCGCGCGCTGAAAAGCGAACGGAAAATCAACAATTTGCAACTTGTTTGCAGCAAGCATGACCGCATGTTCTGCATAATCTGTCTGCTGCCGTGCGTATTTTCTCAGCAGCTTGTTCTCCTTGTGCATGTCGTTGAAACAAGATGCGAGTTCCACCGAAAAGATTCCTACGAGCGTATTCCTTCAATGCAACAGAAAAACACGGCAGACTGTAACAATGTTGACAGAAAAGAAAGCCACACCAAGAGAATATCAACAAAAAATTTTGTGACACAAGTGCGTAACTGGTACGAGCTGGTGGAGGGGGGGGGGGCAAAACTTTGCACGTTCTCGCGACTCATGCAGGGAAGGGCAGTAGAATCTGCTGGTCTGCTGTTGTCCCGAATCGAGCGCCTGCGTCTTGATTGTGACTTGATTGCTAACGTACATGCGAAGTCCAAAATTCATTGAAATACCCTCGTATAACTTCTTGACCAGACAAGAGATTTGATGCATCCTTGTGCATATGCAACAGGGCATTGTAACTCCACATTTCACCTCTGTTTTCATCAAGAGACCACAATGAACGCCCACATAACAATTGACGGGCTGATTGCGCGTGAAGTTGGGCAGCACAGGCAGCAACCGCAAACTAGGACGATAGTTTTCTCCCAAAATACCAAACTCACGAAGGTAGGTTTCCAGTAAATCTCTCTTGAACGGCAGATCACCAAAGTCGCCATACACGTGTCCAACGTGTCCATTCGCATTCACCCAGTCCGAACGGTAATTGAGGATCACTGCTGATCATTTGCTTGTTGTGTTGCTGACGACAGAACACCAACCATGTGGAAACCGAGATTTCACGCGAACACACTGAGTCTGCTCACGATCAGGACTGCAGTTTCGCTCTGACTGCAAGCTCAAGCAAAGGATCCATGCAGAACCAGGTCAGGATGCCTTCTCTTTCTGATCACATTTTTGCCTTTTTGGCCAACAGACCGCAGAAGCAGAGGACTTGCCAGGATTACTTGTCTCACGACAAAATAAAGGCAGAGATAGATCGTCGTCTGTTCTTGGCTTCAGGCGTCCGAATGGAGGATGATGAATGCCATTTTGCGATTGACGATGCGCTGATAGCGATCTACGCAATCGCGAGATGCGCCAAGAATTGGGCATGAACGCAGCTTTGGACTTGCAACTGCACCCACGCTGATGGTGTTCCAGCAGAACGGTGAAGTTGCTGTGCGCAAAAGAAAGCACGGGTGTTGAACACAGTTGAGTCGCAAGCACACGCATGGGAGGGGGTAAGGACCGCATCCAAATGTTGAGATGGGCCCTGCCCCTTCAATACCGTACCCAATCTTTTTTTCAAGTTGGACCCAGGGTAAGAGCTGCACCACCCTACCCGTTCCCTCCCCCCCGCCACCCCCGACAGGTACCACAGACTCGCTCTGAAGGATGCGGCCGTGTAAAACGGCTCAGGACAAGACGGTGCGGTGACAAATTGCAATCTGTCCAACACTCTATAGCGCAATTTGTAAAAAATAAAATTGCACTTGTACGCGTCGTCTTTCAGTGCACCACAAAAGACCAAACTTTTTGGTGCAAATAGAAAAAAAAATCAAAAGTGACGAAATGCTTGATGCCTCACTGGCGCTGCTTTGGGCTGTTTTTCTCACTTCCTCACTCAAGCACTTTAGCTTCGGGCGAGTGGAGCCAAGAACTGTTCTTTTTTTTTCGTCCACTTCAATTCATTGCTGAAAAACACAGCTTGCACATGATTTTCCGACCACAAATTTCAACTTCGGGCCCCTTTTTGCCCGTGCACATAACCGCAGTGTGCTCGCGCAAAAGACAGAACAGATTCCCATCTATCTGCAAGGGGAAAATAACGTGTCTTCTGGAGGAAAGAAAATCCACGTCTCGTGTCCTTTTTGCGATCAAGACACTGCATGCATGTGCACGCGTCCAAGGCAGAAGCTGTTTCAGTTCCCAAACGCCCGTCCACATTGACTTGCACTGCTGCGGGCAAATAGTGCCACATTAGCGTTAGATTTTCCGCGCTCGGTAATGATGTATCACATTGGCAATCAAATTTCTCCACGGCGCAGATTGCTGTTCTGCAGAGACGGGAAAACGAAGCTGGTTTACATTCACCAGGGTGACGCGCCATTGATCTAATTCCTCACACAGGGCAAACAGCCTTCTGAAACAGTCACTGGTGCCGAGTTACCAATTTAAATTCTGCTCGAGCAAGAGGAAATCACACAGAACAAATGTTTGTGGACTTGGATGTCCCAGGTCCACGCAAACCACCAGAAACAACCCCTGACAAGCTGCGTGGACTCACATCAGAAAAATTCAATCCACCAATCATGCTGCATAGAATTGCGGCTCCATGTGCATTGGACCCCGCCAAGAATGTTTGGTGCTTTCATGCAGGCCCAAAACAGAAAAGAAGCATTCAAAAACTTCTTTCACCACAACCAGGCCACGACAACAAAGGGACAGTGCAGTTCAGTGTCACATTTGGTGAAGGGCCGCCACTTTTGTCCCACAGTCTCCCACAGAACGAGGTGCAAACATTTGACAAGAGACATGTTGCACCCTTGTGATGTCATTCACTCGTCTTTTATCACGATTCTCATGTTTTCTCACGAACATTTAAAGATTCTGATTCTGCGAGTAAGGACGCAGGCCGCAATCCTCTTTTCTGTCTTTCAGTCCGAATTGTGTCATTCATTCCTGCACAGTTCGAACTGTAGTCCGTTCAAAGAAAAAGATGTCCTCCTGAGAAAAATAGCTCCGTGGAGCTCTCGGTGATGTGAGAAACACAGTGACCTGAACACAGCGACCAAAAGACAGCAACCTAAACACAGTGACCGAAACACAGTGACCTAAACACAAATGAGCAGACACACAAATGATCAATTTCAATAATTTTTGTATCATTTTAATCACTGAGAATGCAGCCAAATCTATCTAAATTATCTGTATATTGAAACTTCTCCCCTGATTGCACATAAAGCCTGACAAAATCTTTGCCAAATATCTATTTTGAATGTTTTCCTGAAATCCCAAATTTATACCCAAAGTTTGACCCTGCTCAAAAACTGTGCAAAAATTTTTGAAAATCAAAAATCAAATCCTACCATTCAAACACCCAAACAATATACTACATTTCATTGATATATTTTCACCAAACATTTGTACAAACCAATTTGTCCAAGCAACCAATTTGTCCAAGCATATCCCAAAATTTCCACCCACCCCCCAAATTTGAACTTTTTGACTTGAAGAACCTAAAAATTCAAACTACACATTTTCCTTTCTCACACATTATCCACAACAAAAATTGAACCAAAAAAGCTCGAAAGATCCTGAATGGATCCTCATCTTGACAATGAAACAGAGGAGGTTGCAATTTTGATTGCCTCACATCCAATTGCGACAGATAATGGGCACAGATTGCAGTGCAGATCACTCTGTTGAGAATTAACCGCTCTGCACACATTTACTCCTGAGGCTGGCAATGCTGCTAATTTCAACACTGGTACACATACTTTTGGTAGACACTGCCTGCAGGTGATTTGTTTAGGTGGCTCAAAAATTGAGCTCCCTTAAAACAGCGCAACCTCTTCAAATCACCTGAAAACCACAACGAACAAAAAAAAGGTTTGACTTTCAGTTCGCCTTGGAGAAAGGTTCGGCGATGCAGCCAAATATTCTCTCTGCATGGTTCTGACTCCACCATTGCAGCCACGGCAAACTGCAGGGTTCGGAATGCAGGCAACAAATCTTGCGGGAGCCATGGTGCACAGATGGATCACAACCACGCTCCGACGGGATCAGCAATACAATCGGCAAAAGTGGGCAAAGAAGCTGTTCTGCCCATTCTCTGAGGGGCACTGAGGTTTGATTTGGCGCACACGGTGCTTTGGACCGAAAAAATGCCTTTCCCGTCGAGTTGTTCGGCTTCTACAGGACGCCCATTTGCATGCCAAAAATCGATCCACTTGTTTGCAGTGGGGGAAGATATTTGTCAAAAGAGGAGGTTGCAATTTTGATTGCCTCACATCCAATTGCGACAGATAATGGGCACAGATTGCAGTGCAGATCACTCTGTTGAGAATTAACCGCTCTGCACATATTTACTCTTGAGGCTGGAAATGCTGCTAATTTCAACACTGGTAATTGCTCAGCGCGAGTTGATTGCAAAAACATTTCACACTCTCTTTTGAAATTGATACTGACAGAATTTCAAGCACCTGGCTCGGAAAAAAAAATTTGTTTGCACACGATTCAACTGACAAATGATCAAGTTTGCTCGTTTGCTGAAAAGACCAAACAAACGTTCTGAGCAGAAAACGAGACTTGAAAAAAATAATCAATTCACAAAATGTGATAAGAAACAGTGTCACGCTGCCGACTGCGTGTCTGTACCAACCGGATCACCCAGAGCAGAGCGCGCAGCCAGTGTTTGCAGTGTCACACAGACCTCCAATATGTGGCTTCATCCAGGCCACTGAAGGCATCTTTTCGCTAGCAGTTCTGTCCTGCCCAGTCAGTTCGACAGGCAACCGTTGGCAAATCTGGACGGAAGAAATGTATCACAAGGACCGTAAAGGCCACATGTGACACTTTAATATGCGACCTGTCCTCATAGATCTTGCTTATCGAGCCCCTATCCTGGCCATTTTGCAACCGTAGCGTCTGCATGGTTGGACGCTGCTGCACTGCAGACCAAAGTCAACTTCCATGCCGTGAAAACACCTCTCACTCAAGCTTTGCCATTTACACCAGGCATTCGTTTGCCTGAGCTGATTTTTGTTTTGAGTGCGCTTTATTCTAGAACAACAAAACAAGCTTTATTCCCACAGCCGAAAGTCTACCACTGGGGGAGGGGGGTTTAACCAAAAACATCTTTCCTCAGGGAAATAAAAATTTATCATTTCGCACGAAGGCCCCCAAGGCGGGGGCTGGGGACAAGACAACCGAAAAGTAAAGCAGAAAGAAATTGCAAAAGGTTGATTGATCCGCGCTCAAGGAAAATCAACTGAAGTGCAAAGACACACACACACACACACACACACACACACACACACACACACACACACACACACACACTGATAGTGATTGCACTAAGCGCCGCGGTAAGACAAATGCGACCAACCGCAAGGCAAAGAGTCTTCGCTTTTTGACAACAGCAGCATGTGTCGCATCAAACCGAAGGAAAGAAGGTCAATGATTTTCTGAGGTGAGCATCGACTGGGAAATTGACCGTCAGGCTGGGTCAATTGGATCTTGCCGCTTTTTGTGAAGAATTCGCTCACACTATGACACTTGCTTCGGGGCAGATGCAACCACGAAATTGCTCTGTCTGGGAGAAGGGCACAAAATGCATGTGACGCTCATGCTGACCGGAGTTCGTTGGGCTGCCAGTGGCACAGCTCTGAACACTTGCGCACAGAAAAACAACGAGTAAACACATCCCGAAAACACGAGAAAACAAGACAGCAGGGAAACATTGAAACCATTCTCTGGGAAGAGCGACTGGCGTCAGTGGTCGCCCGCTCACCCCGGCTCTGGCTCACCTGGCCTCGGTGTGGGTGCGCGCGGCGCCGAGCTGCGCCAGGTTCGTGCGCAGCGCCTCCATCTCGGCCTGCACGCGCTGCTGCTGCGCCGCCACGTCCTGTAGACTATCGTCGAGTCGCGACGCCTGGCGCTCGAACATCTCGAAGAATCCGCTCATTCCCTTGAGGACGCCGTCGTCCACAATCACCGACTTCTGCTCATTGTTCTGTGCCCAGCAAAAAATAGATGGTTTCACATCGCTGTTTTTGGTGTGAAAACGGCTGATACAGCAGATTTCCGAAATGCTAGTGGTGCAAAATTGGGAATAAATTGGCGAAATGATTTCCTGTCTTGGAATCCTTTTGTATTTACCTGATCCGACCCAACCTTCTTCATGTTGTCCGCGAATCCATCCAGAACTTCTCGCTGTTTGCGCAGGCGCTGTTGCTTGGTGACCATAAGGCCATGACGGCGCTCGGCGTCCTCGAGCTGCCGGCGCAGCGTCTTCTCCCTGTCCTGCGCACCCGGTGCCTCATCCGGCGTGAGTTGTTTCGACTGAAACGCCACCTCCGAGATCGTCGCCGAGCCACGACCCTCGACCCTAAAAATAGACGCGCGCCTTTCGTTCAACTGGGCAATAAAGAAGGCGACAAAACTCGTCGACGAGGGTCCAGCAACTTCACAGCCTGGGACGCCACCAGACCTTTCCTGTTGCTGGAGCACTTGATTCTGTGTTGAGACAAAAGCGTGACTTCTGCGCAACCAGACCTTGTTGCTTGATTGTGGAACTTTTGCGCCTGGCCCCACGGGTCATGCGAGACGGTAACCATGAGACCAACCACCTGAATCAAGGAGACGAGCGCGTCGAAAGCGCAGCGCACACGTTGAAACAAGAATGCTACGCATAAAAAGCGTGTGGTCGCTATAAACGTTCAGTTGGTGATAAGAATTTTCAGTATTTTTCAAAAAATTTCAAAGTGGGTCTGGCCCCACA
>JAAUXT010051099.1_pt1 | contig 24045 bp, 33 predicted proteins | sample 7278171 | NCBI WGS metagenome assembly JAAUXT01 (sample SAMN14350112, study PRJNA611818) | marine sediment metagenome | isolation source: surface marine sediment (1.8m) | place: French Polynesia: Moorea | collected 2018-08
GGAGAGCACAAAAGAAAAGCAGAAGAGATGGTGTTGGAGAGGAGAAACACACAAAGTCACCCTGTGAGGATCAACCACTGCCAGGAGATCAGCTTCTGAGATCAGTCTCTTCAAAAGTCATCCAAGGGTCAAATTCTTCACATATGTCAAGAAATTTCTGAGATGGCATGCAGCTCCTCATGAAGTGGAACTTGTGCGGAAGGTCAACCTGACAATTTCACGAGAAAGAGATGATTCCAAAAAGACTCAATTGAACTGGATTTTGTTCGCCTGCCTCCCATCCACACAGCACAACTGTGTTGTTCTATCATTTATCTGCGGGGCACAATAAAGAGTCAGACATGCGTCAAATTAGTCTGAACTAATGTGCAGATCAGGGCAGTTTGATTCAGGACCCACACTGGGCTACAAAACGACCAAATTCTCAACAGCAGAGCTGCGCTGTGCAAACCCACAGGGAGAGTTCCAGTACACAGGAGGAGCCTTGTATCTACAGCCCTGTCCCCTGAAGAGTTGGAAACCCCTGCATAAACTTGATTTCCCACAGTTTTGCACTACAAATGCAAACAATAATCCTCATCTGGCAAGTTGGAATCCTCCTGGAGGCATCACAGGCCGAACCAAATCCTGATCCAGGCCCATTTTTCAAATTTTTGCACTTCGAAGAGGCACAACAGTTGCAACATGACCAACGTAATTTCTACAATATATTTTCAAAGGAGAGTGTGACCCCACGGTCTTGACGGTTGGATTCTTTTCCACAAATTCCAATTGGATTTTCCATGCACACGTGTTCTTGTTTTCCTGCAGGCATTCCTGTTCCCACACACCGAGTACAAGGACCAGCGACGCTCCGTCAAGACGTGCGCAGACGCGTGGGAAACGTCCGTCACCAAGTGCACCCAGTCCGACTCATGCAGGTGAGTGCACCCTGCCTGAGGATGCGAGTGCAGCCAGTCTGAGAGCACACCCAGTCCAACTCATGTGAGTGGGTGCAACAAGCGCAAAACACAAGAAAGTGCACCCAATCCGCTTCGTGTTAGTGACTGTACCCTGTCTGAGTGTGCACCAAATGCACTTGTGAGTGAGTGCACCCAGTTCAATTCCTGCAGGCAAGTGCACCCAACCTGACTCCTACACGTGAGTGCATCCAGCCCAACTCCCACAGGTGTGTTCACTTTGCATGACTCCATCAGGTTTGTGCACGCTGTGCGACTTGTGCAGTTGAACGCACCCAAACAACGCTTCTGAGTCAGTGCATCCAGTGCAACCACTGCAGGTGAGTGCACCCAGTTTGACCCCATAAGTGTGCATTCTTGCAGTCTGCCTTCTTCAGGAAGGTGCACCCATTCTGCCTTTCACAGGCGAGCGCATCCAAGCATACAGTCTGTGTCTCCCAGAGGCAAGACTGTACGAGTTGAAACAAATTCCCCCTGGGAAAAAATGTCCGCTCCCGACCCCTTTCCAGATCCGCCCCTGTCCATGTTGTGCAAAAGCGCAATCGCGAGTCGGATGTTATGATGAGGACCGCAGCACAACACGCGTGTTGGTTTGGGGACACCGGCACCAATTGAATCCATCATATCCGTGTGCGTGGTGTCCTAAACGCAGGCTGAACCACAGGCATATTTCACACTGCATGCAGCACGCGACGCAACTAGCTTTGCGTTGCACGGAAGGACAGCGCACCACGCCTCTGCTGTGCAGCCTGGACCAGAGCCTCCACTCAGAGTGGACAGTGACTGTCAAAATACGTGGTGTTGTTCCATCAACCCACGGGAACCCTGGGGGACCGGGACGATGGTCACCAGCCAGGAGCACTGGTCAAAGCCTTCACTGGGTGGCATCGTCGTGTGGATAATGTGCCACTTGCAGTGCACCGAAGTCCTTCTGCAATAATTGTGCGAAGTCCCTTCAGGGCGAAGCACCATGTGGTAGTTCAGTATAAAATAGCAGCTGGATGGAAATGTCCCCTACCCCCCTCCCCCTCCCCCAACCCCCTCCCCCTGCCTGAGCCTCCCCCCATGGCCAGACCCCACACACACACACACACACACACACAGCTGGACCCCCCTATGGACAGCATGGCTGGTGGAAGACAAGGAGGACAAGGAAGAATTGATGAACAAGGAAGAATTGATGACATTACCGATGCCGCAAGGGACTTCGCACTGCTGTTGCCTTGAGCCCTGCTTCTTGTTCTCTCCCTGCCTGTTCCGACAGATTCCGCGGCCATGCACTCCCCAAAGTACTCGTGCTTTGCCCATTACGAGTACGAGCCCCCTGGCCGAAATTTTGGCTGCAGCCCCTGACCCCAATCTTGGAGGCCCTGCACATGTGCAGAACCGAACCTGGATTCTCTGCACCAGGGACCAACTACCATGGGATATAGATATTAACTTTGAACATGCGCAAATGAAATGCATTCATCACGTGCCTGTGCATCATGAGAATTGCACGTGCATTTGAGGGACAATTAAACTCGTAGGTCTCAGCTGGAGCTTCGGCTCATGGGGCGTTGCGTCCGTTATTTCCCACTTCTGGTGCAGAATTACTTTTTGCATGTTGTTGAAATTGAATTCCCTTGATCACTACCAAATGCAAAGTTTTTGGGGCTTCATGGGGTCCGACATTGACCGTGTTCGACTCCCTTCCTTTATATGACCCGGGGCCTGCATGGGCTCACAGAGCGATAACGAGTGAAACATCACTCGACTCTGTGCAGGTGAGTGTTGTGCGCTTTCCAATACCCACGAGTGGGTAACACCCCGCACAACTAATGCCCTCCATGGATCTAGTCTTCGTTGGGAGAAACACTCGCTGGTTGCATTTTATGGAGGTCTTATCTCACTGTTATTTCCCTCTCAGGATGTTGGAACCCCCTGGGTCTACTGGAGCCACAGCCAATGTCTCTCTCCAAGATGTTGGAGTACTCCCTGGCTCTCCTGGAGCCACAGCTGTGTGAGACATGACACGTGTGTTTCTATCTACAGAATGTTGGGACCCACAGCTGTATGGTTTCTCTCTCTCTCTCTCTCTCTCTCTCTCTCTCTTCTCTCTCTCTCTTCTCTCTCTCTTCTCTCTCTCTCTCTTCTCTCTCTCTCTCTCTCTGAATGTTGGAGTGCTCCCTGGCTCTATAGCCACAGCTGTATGGTCCCTATCTCTCTTCAGGATGTTGGAGTGCTCCCTGGCTCTCCTGGACAACGCCTGCACCAACCCGCAGCTCTACGAGATCTCGGCTCCGGATTACCTGACCCTCGACGACATGTGGCGCGTCTGGCAGAACCTCAAGTGCCGCAGATAGGGGGCGTTTCACACTGGACTCCAAACAGGGGGCGCCACATGCAGAAACTCGCACACTGTACTTAACAGGGATTCAAAAACTTTCATTCACGTCAAGATGGGTTGTTTGTCTCACCCCCGGTCCACGCCTGAAGGGCACTGCATTCACACAGTGCAAACCTGTCCACAGCCGCTTGTGTTCTGTCCCACAGGAATAAGAAGCCGCTTCAAAATTTAACCTCGGCCATGTTTTCTGTTCAAGCCTCTTTTTCGGACGCATGTCAGTGTCCGCAGTGATCAGAGCAAGTCAATTGACAAGCTGTGTGCTTGCCGTTGAATTCTTTTGTAACCGAAAGTACGGACATGTTAAGGCGTGATGCAGGGATCAGGCCTACAGCGACAAACCCATCGTATTCTGTCAGTGTACCTTGCAACCCAGGGAGGAGGAGGAAATGAGGAATCCAAAATTTGTGTATTCATTCACCTATGTACTGTGTTCCTTCAGTTCATATGGATTCGATTCAGTGGTTTGGTCTCCAAAGAGCGAAAAGATGAAGTGTTTGAAATTGTACACCCGATCTCAGTAGACTCGCGGTTTTTCCAACCAAATTAATGGAAATTTCAGCGCTGTTATTTCTCGGTGAAGAATGGTGAGAACATTCGCAACTGTCTCTTCTCTTGTTCTCAATTTGAATCTCTTGATGAAATACACGTTTTTACAAAGCCGTTCGTCTGCAGTCATTTTTGCAGTTCAACTGATGTTCATTTTTGTGGGCGCCGCAGCACCCCGTTGAAAATTGCACGCCTTCGTGTTATGGGACGCGCCCTCGCTTGACTCGTCCGTGTTAGGGTTTTCATATTGGTGACGCAGCCACAAAAAATTGACGTCCGCGTCAAAAATGTGTGATCGGTCTGGACCAATAATTTGACACTCTCCATTGGGCATCATGTTGACTTTGACATCTGCGTGTCAAAATTTTGACGCGCGCATCAAAAATTCTGACGCCGCCCAGCCAATGTGAAAACCCTTTGTGTGACGATGCAATCTGCGTCAGCCACACCCGTGATCAACATACCAACAATGGACAAAGCTGAAAATTTCTCAAACTTCACACTGCAATGCAGCAAACGGCAGTGGCCAGTTTTAGGAAGTACGGATGTTTTTTCCAATAGCGAGGTCAAGCCAGGCCTAAATTTTCATACGTGCGCTGCCCCAATTACCACATCAGTGCCACGTGACCAAAGTTGTTCGAAGTTCACTCCAAGAACCAATGAGAAGTTGATAAATGGCATCTGCACGATCTGGAAATTGGGGAACGTCGAAAAAGGAGCGGACGTGTTCGCTGAACCTCTGCAGTGCGGTGCAACTGCGCTCCAAGTGAAATCGCCAGACGCGTCAAAGACACTCAACACATTTTGTCATCCTTTGTACAATCTATGTTACACTGTATCAAAATACAACTGTTTCCAACTTCAATCCCTCTGTACACACAGAATACACACGTCTATTTCATCACACTAAACTCCACGCACTTCGGTGCCGCAATATTTTGTCGTCTCGGTGCATTATTAAGGATCCCAAGAGGGAACATACCCTGGAACCCCAGAATTAAAACCCACATTTGCACCACAAATGCAATATTTCTAATTCCTACTGTCTTCTGTCGTTGGATTGGCCCCTCCTTTTTGAGGCTGCCCCCGACTAAAATCAGCATCCGCCCCCGACTCGTCATTTTATGACACCTTATTGGTCGACAACATAACGTTGGGAAGACCAGTGAACCAGCCAGTCATGGACCCTTGCAGAGGTGATGAAACTCAAAAGCAAATGCGTCAGGACCCTTCCACCCACACACGCAATAACCCAGCGGAGAACGAATGAAACTGGCGCAGTGTGTGTGGTCCATTCAAAATGCAACAAGAGCGTTCGTTTTCCGAGCCTCTTGAGTGTTCAACGTGCCCTGTGGCATTCGCTTCCAGAAGTACGCCCCAGGGCCCAATATGAGCGATCTTGTCTGAATGAGTGCGAGAGGGGCCTCATGCACAGAAATGACATGCGGCGAGGGGCACAATAAAATATAGCGCTCGTTGTAAAAAGCGTGGAAACACCCAAGCAATCGGGAGTGTGCAGCAATTCTGCAACTGCAAACGATCAGCAACGGAATATTTTTTCGCAGAAACAAATTCTCCAGCGTACGCAGTTTGTATCACACTGGGTGCGTCGTGGGTTGCGAGCTGGAAAAGCACACGTAAATGGAGCTACGTCGGTGAGTCGACGCAGCGTCCACCAAGGATGAAACGTGTGTCGCATTCCAGTGTGAAACAAGTAAAATGCCAGGAAGCCAATGTGTGTTGCAATTCAACTGGGATATACAGTGCACAGTTTGTTGGAAGAACATTCTCCACAGCGCTCACTTTGATCACTCTCACGCACTGTACACACTTGTAGCAGCTGCAAACATACCGATCATCACCCGCTCTTCAAACAAAGCAAACCAAATCCAGAAACAAATCTCGTTCAGTTCTCGCAGTCTCCGTGAGTTGAGAACAAAATCCACATCTACACCACAGAAAATTCCCCAAAAATAATCGGACCACACCGAATGCGTTACACACTGCGTCCTCCAGAAGTCAACAGACGCTGACCCAACTGACTTGTAGATTAACACGGAGGCGACGTGTGTCGTATCCAGTGCAAAACAGGCTTGGAGTCTGTCCAGAACCTTTTGTGTCACAAAGGGCTTTTATCAGTCCAGTCAGCTGTTGTCCAGTTGCTCACCTTGAGCAGGCACCAAACTCCGTGGGTTTCTTCCTTGGACACCATAGCATGTTGGTTAGTTCCTCAGTCTTGTCATGCAATGTCGACACCAGTGTCTCCCAGCATTACCCAGGGCTTCCACTGAGTTCGTGCACGTCCACCAGTGTAGAAACACACAGTTCCATCGTGCATGTCACATGGAAGCATCAATGAAATTCACACTCTTGTCACACCAGTGAAGGACAATGGGTGTGTTCCGACTCCGTGTGAGTGATGCCGGTGTGGTGGTGACGAGGGACCCCTGTTCCCATCGACACCAGTGTGATGAGATGATGAGCCCCAAATACAATGACAGGTGTGGTCGTGTACGAGGTGCTAAGTTTTTCACACACGGTGTCAACCGGTGTAGCAGTGCAAGGGGGCCCGTGGGTGTTGGCGACACCGGTGTGATGGCGCGCCGTGCTCACTGCAGCGGGGAGAAGGGCGTCGGGATGAGAATGCGCGACGTCATGTGGCGAATCAGCGGCACTGAAACAGAGGCGAACACACAAAAGTGAATGGGAAAGTCGCAATATTATCTCATCTTTGCAAAGAGAGAGTCTACCTCTAATCTTGACTTGGTGTACAATACTTGAAGTCACGAATCCACATTGTCAATTGTCAATGTCGTGTTTGCAGAACAAGTTGCAAGCTGGGTGCGCCCTGGGTGCACCACATCCTGAGTTCGGTGCATCACACTCCAGCCTTGGTGCAGCACATCACAGTGGGGGTGAACCACATTTCTGACGCACAACGTCCTGATCTTGGGTACATTTTATCCTACATCCCTGCCCCGGTACATGCCCCAGGGCATCACACCCCAACCAAGGTGCATCACACCCCAGCTCGAGTGCAGCAAAGCTCAGTCCAGGTGCATCAGAACTCAGCACGGGTGCAACACACCCCAGCTTGAGTGCAGTACACCCAAGCTGGCCTGGATGCAGCACACCCCACCTGGGTGCAGGATACCCCTGCTGTGTGCATGACGTCCTGGCCAGAGTGCATCACACCTTGACCCAGGTGCACCACACTTCAGCCGGCCCGGTGCAGCACGTCATGGCCAGGGTGCACCACACCACAGCCGACCTGGGTGCAACATACTCTGGTTGGGTGCATCACACCCTGGTCCACATCCTGGCCCGAGTGCAGCACACCCTGGCCAGCGTGCACCACACCTCAGCCGGCCTGGGTGCACCACCGCACGGTGCACCCCAGCCGGCCCGGGTGCAGCACGTACCGGTGTAGGCGACGCAGTCGTCCCAGCCCGGGCGCTGCCACGCCGCCTCGCGAATCTCCTTCCGGCTCTGCAGGGACTCGTACGCTGCAAGAAAACAATGGAACATCAACCAGGGGCGAAGGTGCATCGGCAGGACTCAGGGCCTCTTGAGCCTACTGGATCTGTTCAACATTTGCACCACAAGTGCATTTTTTGAGCTGAAGTCGGTGGGTTTGATTCTCTTGGACAAAATCCTGGGTCCGCCCGTTATTGTGTGAAGTCCCTTTAGGGCGAACCACCATGTGGTAGTGCAGTATATGGCAGCTGGACTGAAATGTCCCCTGCCCCCTCCCCCCATGGGACCCCCTCCCCCCATGGGACCTCCCTCCACCTTGTGGCCCCCCCCCCCTGCTGGAGGTGGAACCACCCCTGCCAGAGGCAGGACCCCCCTGTGGACAGCATGACTGGTGGAAGACAAGGAGGACAAGGAAGAATTGATGAACAAGGAAGAATTGGCAACATTACCGATGCCGCAAGGGACTTCGCACTGCAGTTGCCTTGAACACTGCTTGTTTCCTTGTTCACCGTTCAACTTTAGTGCCCGTAGAATTGTGCTTGAATGCACGTAAGGTTGGAACACAGCACTTCAGCTTGATCCTCTTGTTCAAAGTCTCACACTTGATTGCTTCGTTTTCAGTGTAGAATGTTGGATCAATGTTTTAAGACAAAATTTCCCCGAAATCCGCTGAAACAAAAAAACTATTGCTTGAGTCAACAGGCAGCATCTTGACACAATATCAGCCATCGCCCGAAGCCACCGTCCACCAATCACCTTGCGCCTCTCTCACGGCTCTTGGACACTTCCACCCACCGCCCAACCGCATGCCCCAAGTACCCAACGCCCACAACTCACCGCAGAACCACATACCCAAGGTTGTCTCGTCCACCCAAGCACCGCCCAACCACCCACCCGACTCACCCCAAACGTGGTACACATGAGACTCTTCGCCCAAGTCCACGAAGAGCCCGCCCACCTTCTCCCCGCCCAGCGGCTCCCCGACGGCGACACCGCGGGACTTTAGTACGCGCGCCCTTCGCGTGCACACAGAGGAACAAAGTGAGTATGATGGACGCAGGTGGAAACTTACATACAGCTCAGATGACACAAAACGGACATGTGCGGAAACTTGTGTGGGGAAGGCGACAACGTTCGCTTTGCACACCCTGACACTTGTGCCTGTTTGTTGCAATACGAGTATCAACGGTCCTTCCCACTACGCGACCCACTTCCGTTTATGACCTTCCAAGGGCGTGAAGTGGCTGCGCAAATCGAACGCGTCATGTGAACAGCGGCAGTGAAATGACAAACACACGAACAGCGATCTACAGGACAGAAGCTTGTTGAGTGATGGACACACAGGCCAAACAGACGGAAGCGAAGGGTGAGACAAAACACGAGCTGCAACACAGCTGAAGGTATCAGACATAAGTCAACACAACATACGGCTGGTTAATCTGGAGGAGAACAAACAGGTGCATTTCTACGGTTGCCTACAGTGGAACGCACTTCCAGCGTACACCTACCTGAGAAGAGCAGTTACTTCCAGCCTCGGTACTTACGGTCTGTCTACATCTGCTGCTGAGGACGACAGGCTGTCTGTTGGGTACTGCCTTATTTGGGTTAGACATATCTACTTTGTCGGAATGATGGGGTGTTCTGCAGATGGCAGGGGGAGGGGTTGATGCAGCCTTGTTGCGATTTGATTCAAAGACTCAGCCAGCAAGTCTGGATCAGTTGTGTGTGTGTGTGTGGTGTGTGTGTGTGTGTGCGTGTGCCTTTGTCGTTTTGTTATGTGCGCGTATGCATCACATGAGCGCGAGTCCCTTCTGTGCAAGTGCACGTGTGCGTCACTTGTGCGTGTGTGTAAGCATGTGTGTGCGTGTGAAAGGAATTCGTGGATTGGGAGGAGACAACTAGACTCTACCCTACTCAGCGGAGGAGGTGCGCTTACACAACCCTGAGAGTCCCACTACACTAACGCTGCTACGCTACCTACCCCAGAAGTGGTGGGCGTGGTACTGCTCCCCTATATGGGAGAAGTACCCAGCCACGCCCTCGCCCGTCCGGTACTGCAGGCCACGCGCCCTGCAGACACAACACCACGTGACCAGCGCAACACACCGCGCATGCTCAAACGCGCATTCAAACTGCGCGCGCATCAAATAGCACAAGCCCAGCGCGTGACACTGCGCAAGCCCAGAAGAACTGCGCATGTCAACTGCGTTTTCATTCAAACTGCGCATGTGATCAGATGAGCTGTGTTGAAACACTCGACAACAGGCTATCAATGCACAAAGCATCAAAGTGCGGTGTTAGAAGCAGAAACAACATGCAATTGTGAGAAAAACAAGTCTGCAAACGAGAACCAAGTGAAGTTACGAACTGAGGAAAAGACAGCACAGGTTATGAACAGGAAGTTCAGTACTGAGAGCACCAAGTCAGTCCAACATGCACGAAAGGCCGAGATGCTTGACTGGAAGCCCACTTGGAGCAAGAAACAACAAAAGCACAAGCTACAAACGAACGAAAAACGGAGAAAACTGCATTCGCCGATACTCATGCGTGCGCAGCGCACGCGCAGAATCGCGCGTGCGCGCTGAGCCAGTCACGCCTGCGCACTGCGCCACTTACCCCAGAAGTGGTGCACGTGGTAGAGCTCGCCTATGTGTGAGAAGAAGCCGGACACGGGCTCTTTGTCTTTCTGTCTCGCGCGCAGGCCTCGTGCCCTGGACACACGGTGCGGAGTTGAGGTTCAATTCAAACACAGCAATCAGGGCCAAGGTCAGGAAAACAAAATCAGCTGAACAACTCCAGCGGGTCCAGGATTGAGGTCACGAAGACGGTTACGAGGGGTGTCCCAAGGATGACCAAACTTTTGCGATAGCTTCGCTGATTTTTGCGCGATCTTTGCCAAACTTTGGGATTTCAAAGACAGGTTTTCAAGGGTTCTGAAGACATTTATTTTTTCAAATTTGGACCATCCTGAGGGGGGGTCCATCCCCTTCCAAGAGTGGGTTTTCAGGTTATTTGGCGATGGTTTTGACATTGATCTTGGTGCACAAAGTTTGTCTCTTTTTTTAGTCAGAATCCCAAGTTCTGTCGCCTTGTCCTTCAAAGTAAGCACCTCCTTTCTCCACACATTTCTCATAGCGCATTTCCAGTTTCTGCAGATTCTCTCTGAACTTCTCTTTTGGGGTGAACCTCAAGATCCTCTGGGCCTCAACCTTGAGATCTTCCAGGCTCTCAAACCTCCTTCCTCGGATGATGTCTTTGAGGAAAGGGAAGACCCAGTAATCACAAGGTGCAAGATCAGGGGAGTATGGAGGGTGTGAGATCAATTCCATCTGTGTGCGATGAAAGAAATCTGCAGCCATGAGGGAACAATGGGCTGGGGCATTGTCTTGGAGCAGGAAAAAGTTCCTGCCAGTCCACTTGTGAGGTCTCTTCTTTCGCATGGATTCACGGAATCTTCTCATGATGTCCAGGTAGGACTGTGTCAATGGTTCCTTGATCCTTAAACTCCAAATGAACCACTCCCTCATCATCAAAGAACAGGACCAACATGGTCTTGGAGGTGGAGCGTGCTCTCAGAGCTTTCACTGGTCTTGGTTCCACAGGAGAACACCACTGCAGATCCGCCACCTTGGTTCTTGGGTCATAAGTGAAGATCCAAGACTCATCCATTGTCACCAGCTTCCTGAAGAATTGAGGGTCATTGTGAATTCTGTTCAGATTTGTCTCAGAGATCGTCTTCCGACACTGCATTTGCTCTAGAGTGAGGACCCTGGGGACCATTTTTGGAGCAATCTTGGAGTAGTTCAGGTCATTCTTGAGGATCCTGTGAACTGTTGTCTTGGGCACACCTGTTCCCCCTGCAACCTGACACACTGTGGCTCTTCTGTCTCCTTCCAGAAACTCAAGAACTTGATCAGTTTGAGTGTTCCGGCAGCGCTGCATGCCTGGTCGCTTTCTGTCAGTCACAGGGGCATCTGGATCTTGTCGGAATCGGTGGAACCACATGTTGATCTGACCTTTTGACAGAGCCTTGTCTTCTCCATAGGCTGCTTTCAATTCCCTGTGGATCTGGTATTGTTTCTTCCCCAGCAACACACCAAATTTGATCACTGATCTCTGCTCCACCCGCGATTGCATGTTTGTTTTGACAGCCAAGACTGAGCGCGCAGACACAACATCAAGAATTTTGTGAGCATGGGAAATTTTGTGACAGTGATGGAAAAGACACCATCTTGTAGAGAAGAAGAAGACCTTTCTGCACATGTCTTCAAATAGAGTCTACTCCCCCGGGATCTCAAACTATCGCAAAAGTTTGGTTTTCCTTGGGACACCCCTCGTAGAAGCTTCAGGGATGGGGCCCAACTTAAACTCTTGAGATGAACGCAAAATATGGAACAGAAAAATTAGCGTGCCTGACGGCACACTGGGGGTGGAGGTTCAGGAACATCCACGCCCTCAATCTCTGGACCCACCACAGTGTATGCAAAGCGCACAAGTGAGAGGCACGAACACAGAGGAAAATGCACGCCAACTGCAAAGCAACTATATAGAATTAGTTTCGCTGGTGCAGATCTGAGTTTTGAATGAAAAAGGGAATGCATTTGACCGTAACTTCTTCGCTAGCATCTGGAAAACAAAACAGGGTGGCGAAAAAAACACGAAATTAGCAGCGCGAAAAACTGCAAAGTAAAAACTTGTTCAGAACAACAAAGCTCACACGGTCATGCATCTGGCTTGAATGCTTCCACATTCCCTGTTTCTTGAACCAAAGCACAAACCTGAAATCAAAAGGTGGCACCACAAAACTAATGCACTGCAGGCTGGGTTCACCAACGCGCATGTCTGGCGCATGCGTGGAGCCAAGTACGCCTCCGCTGTCCATGCGCCTGTGTCACTTACCCCAGAAGTGGTGCACGTGGTAGAGCTCGCCTATGTGTGAGAAGAAGCCGGACACGGGCGAGCTATCTTGCTTCCTAGCTCGCAGCCCGGGGGCCCTGGACACACGGTGGGAGGCAGAAGGGCTCAGTACAGTTGTCAGTCAAAGTGTGCACAGTGAGCTAGATTGGAGCACACGTGGACCATCCAGCGGATCCATGGAGGCAAAGCCGCAGGTATAAAATTGGAGAACCCCCCCCCCCCACCGTCCACAAAAGGTTGAGCCCCTCAAATTCACTCCTGGATCCACTGGAGAAGCCACAGTCATCCAGGGCATCAGGTCCGCTGGTGTGGATCTGGACAGAAGACTGGAAACAGCAGTGATACAAGCTTCCAGACATCGACTCTGTCCGCCCGAACAGCTGCGATCTCTGGAGTACAGGCGCCGGTTGTGGAAAATGCAGAAAGAAAATCAAGTGTAAATCCAGTGGATATGGCTGAAAGTAGATTAGAACTGCATATCCAAAGAAAACTGGATGGAAAGGTCAATTATTCGGTGTTGGGTCTTGGCCATCACAGAATATTGGAGCCCCGTGCACAATGCAGCAGCTGTGCATTCTGTGCCCCTTACCCCAGAAGTGCTGCACCTCGTACAGTTCACCTATGTGAGAGAAATATCCCATGACCGCCTCGTTCTGCTCCCGCCTCGCGCGCAGGCCCCGCGCCCTGTACAACCAATCCGAGAACAGCTGCTTCAAAACGAGGCTTCAGGGCCCTGGATACCGCAATACGTCACGTGACTGAAAAGCGGGACACTCCGCACAACCTCTGGTGCCTGGACAGCAAACAGCCCTGCATCTGGACAACATGGCAATTGACAGTTACATTTCGCGCAAACTCCGCGTAACAACATCAAGAAAAACTGACAACAAAAATTCAGTACAATTTCTGTCTTGTCAGATTTCCATTGTCCCTGATCATCATTAGAATCTAACACAGGGATGTAATCCAATATGAACCTGTCCAAGACCCGAGAAGCTAAACCTCCTCAGTCTCCAATTTTTGTTCAACAGATGTTTGAACCAGTTCGTGTTCCGTTCGCACTGTTTTCCCCAAGATTCACGAAATTCAGTTGAGCGTGAAGGTGAAACTGCGTTGTTGTACTTACCAGTTGTTACCCCATTCGATCATAGTACCCGGCTGAAACGAACAAAGAACGCCAATACTGAATCCTGTCTTTCGTCCGCAGTGCGTGACGTCAATGTATGACCAAGAAGTGCACGCACACACGCAGCTACACAAACATTGAAGTCTCCACCCGCCCCTCCCCGTCTCCTGAACACTGTGAAGGACACGGCTTCAAGGGAAGTCTGTGTTGGGTCCCTTGTCTCTTTAGTTTCGAAAGACGCACACCCGCTCTCAATCACGGGCACACACACACACACACCTCAAAAAGACGAAAGCTCCTCTGATCCGGTGTTCGGTCCCCTCCATTCCTTGACCTGTCTCACAACCACGCACGCACACCCGTACACGCACACACACCTTGAGAACGTAGCTCCTCAGCTCGTAGATGTTGGGTCCCTTCCTCTCCTCGATCTCTCCCCAGAAGCTGAAGGCCAGCAGAATCTGGTTCTTGCGCGACCGCAGCATCTTGTTCCGGTTGATACGGAAATCCACGAACTCCTGAAGAGGCAAAACGAACACAAGTAGTGACCCTCAAGGCTCGGTTTACTCACGACTCCTGGTTCACACGCAAAACCCCGAGCCTCTGAATTCAAGGGACACACGTTCTGCGTGTTGGCCTCAGTTGGTCCCACGGACACTCCTGCCAAGGTTGTGTGAGTCAAAGGTCAATGGGACAGCAATGTCGCAGGGAGAAAATCGAGAACCCACATCACGTCACCTTTGCAAAGCTGTGTTCAGAATTAAATTCCAGCTGTGTCCATATGAACTTTTTGGTTTCCCACAGAACACTCACATTGTGATGAGCCCCACCCTCATCTTGCTTCCGTTTTGTAATCAGGCGCATGGCCTTGGTTTGCAGTGAACAGAACAGAGAACACCGCACACACAGCAAAACCCACAGCTAAGCGCACAACAGAGAACAGCGACTTTCGGAAAACACTAGTGCACGCACCCTGAGGTGTGGCATGTGTGCAGTACACGCCACACTTGACGTTCTAGCACAGTGCACAAAGCACAATTTGACCGACAGTGTCAACGATCTGTCCTGGCGTGTACGACTACGTCCAATATCTGTGACGTACGTATTTGCCGAAAGTCGATGTCGTTGACACACAAAAGGAAGTCTGGATCTGGCACACGAAGGACAACAAAGTGGCGGTGAACACATTACACTGCAAAAAAGTTGGTGGTGAAAGACTGGCTGAGAACACACAGAGATCGGGACGGATGAAGCAGATCAAGACTAGAGAAGCAGGATTATGGTGTGTGAGCGGCGTTCTCTATTGATCCTGCAAAACAGTTTGGCGCGGGTTTCGTTTCTTCCACATCAGTTCGAAATACGTTTGTCCCAACGAAGTTCGAACCAGCCTCTTTCGAGCACATTATTGTGACCATTGTGCAAAGGAATACGGTCGATTTCGGAGCTCGTATCATTGAATGTTCAGGACTGTTTTTCTCATCTCCAACGGCCTCTTCTTTGACATCGTTGCCTCGACGCTTTGATGAATGACATGAAATGATCGATTCTGCAACTACAGGATTCACCGCATCCAACCAACATCTCAACCGAAGCGCCATACATTTTGCATGATTTGTTTGGGCAAACTTTGGAACTCGTAGTCGATACAATTTGATGGACATAAAATTTTGATTTGAACGTCAGCGACGCTGACAGTTACCGATGATTAGATCCCCAAAGGACCGTCCGCTCCCCAGCCTGGGAAAAAATCCACCTTTCTCAAGGGGGTTCCCCGACCGAAAACTGGATCCACCCCAGCCCCCCGCCCCGAGATGTTTGGCTGGATGTCGATGTTTTTTTTTTGTCGAGGGCAAAATTTTCTGATCAATGGGGAGTTCAGAATTTGTTTCAACCTTGTCAGTCAGGTCTACCATCTCTCCGGCGAACCCTTCTCCTCCTAGCTTCAAACAAACAGACGTTTCCTTCCTGTCATTTCTTGCTTTCCATCGTGTGCAGACAGATATTCATGTGAGAGATAAATCCAATTGGCAAAGCGCGTCTTGTCGCAACACGTGCACGTCAGTTTTGGCAGAGCAAGGCCAAAGTTGACGTGCGTGTGTCGGCGAATTGGTGCTTTGCTTTTGTTCTGTGTGGACAAGAAATCAAGATCAGCGAACGTTGAACAAACTGTACAAAGCGAGAAGTTGCGTGTTTCAGATTTGCCAAGAGGGCAACGAAACTTGAAAATGCGGTACACACGTCATCCGTGAATGCGTTTGACTACCAACATAAAAACAGCCAGTCAAAAACCTGTAACAGAAGCTTTTCCCGGAGCATAGAAAAATGGAAACTTCAATTCCATTTTGACAACTTCGGATCAAAGGAAGCACAACGAAAGCTATTCAGGTTGCACCACCAACTTGAGTCTGTTAGCAATTGTATTCACCCGTACTGGACAGCATTTCCCTGCCGGTTTGACACCAAGTTTCACTTTGACGCAGACCGCGCCCACCTCTACTGCAGTGAACAGGCTTACAAGATACACACAAATCTCGACAAAGAAAACAGTTGCCTACCCTATCCGTCCTGTAGACCTGTGTGGCGTTGTTCAGTACGGGATACCCGCCTTTGTACCTCCACAGGTGAACTGAAATAAAACGGTTCAGCATGAGTTCGGAAATTCGTGTTCCCCAGACGGGTAAACAGAGGGATCCAGAGGTCTGTCCCCCTTCTCCACCCCACGGCACAACAGTGTGTTGACTGAGTGACCAACTGACAAAGTGACTGGCTGCGAGACTGCCGAGTCTGTCTGTCAGTCTGACTGACTGACTGACTGTCTGACTGACTGACTGACTGACTGACTGACTGACTGACTGGCTGGCTGGCTGGCTGGCTGGCTGGCTGGCTGAATGAATGAAACGTACTGGCTTCATCTTGGTCCCCGATGGCCACTGTCCAGCTCCCGACGAGATCGGCTCCGGTCTTCTTCGCGTTCACTCGCTCCACGAAGTACTCACTGAAACAAAGTACTCAACTCACTACTCAGAAACAGCAGCCGGGTTCACACCAGTTGCGTCGCGGAAAGTCAACGAGAGTTGCAGAGAAGCAGTCACTCAAGGTCGCAACGCGTGTGTGAACCCAGCCTTGAGCAGCTCACTCTTGCCCACACTGAATTCACATTGGTTCCGTGTCTGGCTTCCAAAAACTCAGCGATGTGTGCAGCAACCGTTGAAGAGTGTTGGCACGAGGAGGCAATGAAAACACTTCCCATCGAAGCACATTTCCCAGACCGACTTCCCTGCTTTCGTTCATCAGAAAGTTCACAACGTCTTCAATTGACAACTGGCAGGTTTTACTTCGTGGCGCCATGTTTACAATTTTCTTTCGTCCACATTTCTTCATATCCAGGCATGAGTTGGGCAACGGACAACAAACGTGGGGGATACTGATACGGGTTTGTGCGGGCTTGAATGGGAGTTGTGGGAAAGGAGTAGAGATACTTACTACTCCGACAAATATTTCTCCATAAACTCGGGTTTCACGCAGTGAACTGCAAGGAACAGAGTCGTCAAGACAACAAACACAACAGAACTCGTATTACTGTCAGAAAGGTGCTAATTACTGGGTCACCATCCTTTTGTCCTCTCTTGAATCAGACATCAGCTTGTGATGGAGAAGTGCCCTGCAACTGTCAACCCAAAACACTGCCTGAAACGACTGAAGAACAGTGGACTCACTCGTGAGCTCGTACACCGTGTCCTTGTCCGACAGCATTTGGGAGTGCGACGTGCTGCCCGGGTCGATCTGCCGCACGGTGAGCAGCTTCGTCAGCCAGCCCGCCTTCTCCTTCGGGGGCGGAGGGGCATCCTTCGGATCCGCCGCCTCAGAAGCGAAAACTCTGCAACAACGTTGGCATGTCAATGGACGATTGTGCAAACTCATTCTCACAGCCAAACTGCAAAGCCAGCAAGAAGCAACTGTGGTGACGCGTCACCTGTGGAGTCAAGATCCAATTTCCGACATGCCAGTTGGGCCCTGTCATCAGAATCAACTGGATGACATTTCTTCCCACAAGAATTTTCTTCCCACTCGCATGACCAGAGACCAGCACGTGATCTGAGAGCAAGCGTCGCTGACACGGAGCGTTCTGCATTCACATGAAGACTATGCTCAAGGAAGGAGATGCTGGCCACGAACAACAGTATGCTGGGTCAAAATTCAGTCTCGAATTTCCCATTTCAACTCAGACCTCGATGTTCAGCAGAGCACGCCGGCGACTTGTCAAGGTCGAAGTTCAACAGGCCACTAAAGCGCAAAAATCAACGCCACACCTTCAAACCTACGCCGTTAAATGCACAAAAACAAGTTCTTCACTTTAAACTGGTTACCTTTTCGGTACTTGGTTCAAACTCGACAAGCGTCGTGAAAAAGTTGCAAGATTTTGACGCAGAAAAGTTAGGGAGGCCGCCATCTTGGTTGTTTTTGTGGCCTCAGTTTCAAAATAATGTGGCCAAGAAAATGTTGAGAAATGCCTCTTTGTTGTTCAAATATTCATATTCTTTTCTTTAAAATTAATTAAATCTCTCTTGGAAAGAAACTAAAAGGAACCTTTGTGGTAATTTTTCTGGAAAAATTTCCAGCGCGATTCCCACAAGGCCAAGCGTGAATCTGCTGCCCAGCAACCGACGCCACAACTCCTGACAGCTTATGCCGAAAACACAACATTTGTCGTTTCTGTTCATTTTCTCGAAATCAGAGCCTCAGAAAACACCGTCAAGATGACAGTTAGTCTCGAGGACTATTTTAGAACCACCTTCGAGGACAAACTCCTCGTGTAAGTTCCCAAATGGCTTTCAAACAGAAGGGGAAAAGCACACGCAAATCTGCTGTGTGCATGGTCTAGTGAACTGTGTCGTCCATGCACGTAGCCGTTGGATCCACCAACTTCCAGACTCCAATCTTTCGATCACAACAATGAACTGCAAACTGCAGTCTGGCGCTTACGTGTAAATCCCTTTCATGTGTTGGGTTGTTCGATGTGGGGACTATCTCGACGCCCCTGGATCTCACAACCCCATCATGAATCCGCCTGTGACGCTGTAGACCATGAATCCCACCTCTGAGCCTCTGATTTTCACCTGTCACCGTTTTGCTCCGCAGGAAGATGCCGGAGCGGGAGGACGACCACCTGACGCCGGCGACACGGCTGCTCGAGAAGCGCCGCGAGATGTCCGAGGTGGAGACGGCGCTAGCCGCACAGAAAGAGGTTCTGTTTCCTTTAAATTTCGTCTGCTTTTGTGAGCAGCCCCAATAGCCCCCACTCAAAGCCCCCAAATAACACAAGGCGGACCGACAGCAGCACTCCGATAGACGAGGACCACAAGCACAAGACAGTGGTTGCCTTGACTGCACAATACGTACACGAACTAAATCGAGTGTTCATTCCTGTGCAATCTCACAACCACCATCTGATATCTGCCACTCTGGTTCATTGAGTTGTACAGGAAACCGCGGAGATTACACACGGGCGCTCAAGCCGGTTGAATTGGGTTTCACCGAATTGGTGGATTTTCCACTTTTCAGTGATTCAGATGACAGTGCGTTTGCAACCCAAATCCTTCAAAGTGGCATGCACATTGGAACGAACTGTTTCACTCAGACTTGTTTCATTGCAGGAATTTCAAATGAAGATGGAGAGTTTACAACAAAGAAGAGAAGAACTGGAGAGAAAAGAATATCAACTGAAGGAGTCTTTATTGAAATTTGATAAATTTTTGAAGGTAGATCTTATGTCAAGCCGTTTGTTTCAGCTTTTTACGAGGAAATGTGAACAGACATCTTATGCAAAAAGAATTTTTCTCGTCAGCATCACCAACCCTAGAAACTGCAAACTTGTGTGTATGTGTGTGTGTGTGTGTGTGTGTGTGTGTGTGTGTGCGGTGTGTGTGTTATGCGTGTGTGTGTTGTGTGTATACGTGCTGCTTCAATTGTCTATTTGTTCATCTCCAGGAAAATGATTCGAAAAGGGCTCGAGCGATCAAAAAGGCTGGTGACGAGCGAGAAATGAAGAAGGCAAAAGACGTGGAAATTGAAAGGTGCGTTTCAGAATCATTCGCTTGCTCTGATCATTCCTTATCGCAGCGTCTTGTGATTGTCGTTCAACACTCATTGGCTTCGGGTTTGAAAATGACCTGAAAATACTGCTGGAAAAATATCGAACGCAGTTCAACCGAAAGAGTACCACTTGGAACATGTGTGTGTGTGTGTGTGTGTGTGTGTGTGTGTGTGTGTGTGTGTGTGTGCGTGCGTGTGCGTGTGCGTGTGCGTGTGCGTGTGCGTGTGTTTTCTCTGTTTTCAGAGCTGCATGCGCTGAGGGGCCACTCTTGACAGTCCTCAGGACTGTATGTGCGCGTGAGTTTGTGCAACGTCTCACTGCAAGAGTCATTTTTATGAACAGGTTGAAGGAAGACATCGCGGCTCTGTCAAGCGTGAAGCAGAAGCTCAAGAAGCGACTCGACAACCACGTGGCCTTCCAGCGCTACCTCGCCACCGTCGTGGAGGCGGCCGAGGAGTTCCACGAGATCCGCGAGATCATCGGCAGATACGACACGCTCATCACCACTCATGAGGTGTGTCTGCTCTCACCGCTTATGAGGTGTGTGCTCGAACCACTCGTCATAATGTGTGCTTCCTCTTGGTGTGTCACGCCCCAAACTACCCTGGTATCACCACAAACTCGTGAGATGTGTGCTCAAAACATGTGTCACAGGGAGGTGCACAAGCGTCAATGTAAACATACCCTGCTTCCCTTCAGGATCTGATGGAGTCTCAGCAGAAGAACCAGGAGAAGGTGGAGGCGGCGAAGCAGGAGCTCGTCAAGTACACAGAGGTCAGTTAAGTGCACAGAGGTCATCCAAATACACAGAAGTCAATCGAGTGCAGAGAGGTCATCTAAGTGCACAGAGGTCAATCGAGTGCACAAAGCTCAGTCACTTTCTTTGAGGTCAATCAAAAACACGGAGGTCAGTCAACTGGTGCAAACCTGGAACCTCCAAGTTTTGATCAGTCGAAAGTGGGCCTCACATAGGTGTGTCATGCATTGCATCTCTGACGAAGAAAATGGACGCTGTGTCATGCAGAGATGCAGCACTTGACGCACAGAGTTTATCTTGAGCAAAGTCAGTCACACCGACCGAAACCAAAGCTCTGCGTTATTCTCGCTGCAGGAGAAGAACAACGAGATTCTGAGTTACAACAACCAGCTGGCGGAGCTGCAGACGCGGCTCGACGCCGCGCAGATCCAGGCCGTCAAGTGGGAGTCCAAGTGGACGCACATCAAGAACACCGCCGCCAAGAAGACCTTGCTGCTCGGAAGAATCAAGATGTGAGTGACGCCTGTGGGGTGGAGTGGGGCCTTGGGCGGGAGTGGGGCGCAAGGGACGGAGTCACGAAACTCACAGGGTGGCCTCAGGGGCGGAACTTTGAGTGATACCAGGGAGAGTAGGGCAGGGTCTCAGGTGGAGCGTCTCAGGACATCTGGTCACGGAACCCGTTGGGTGGCCACAGGGGCGAAGCTTTTGGATGGCTTCAGCTGTTGCACTCCAACAATGTTTTCCCATCTTTTCTGGTTTAATTGTCCTCTCGTTTTATTCAGGGCCACGCACAACTTGTACCAGCTGGTGATACGACATCAGAAGTCGCAGGATGATTTGCGGATGGACGACACCACGGAGCAGCTGCTACAGGTCAGTCGGGCGGAAACTGCAATCAAAGGGTATTTGGTCTGAGGTCACCCACCAGTTGGGAAAGAGGTGCATTGAGTCCAAGGTCCGAAAACTGTAACAAGTCAGGGGGTTGGGGTCTTGTCCTTGCCCGATCCTCCCGTGGTCTCTGTTGAGCACAACATCATCGCAACGGACTCCTGTTGTGTCTCCGTGGCTGCATCAAGAGCTCCGTTGCTTGGTTCTAGATCCAGCAGTTCATCCAGGACGTCACTCAGATTATCTCGGACATCCGGCGCTCCGAGAGCACGGCGCACTCCACCGCCGTCGCGTCGTCCAGTCAGTAGCGCGCACGCGCGGGCGTGAGTGCGCAGGCGCCGACGCGTGCGCGTCGTCAAGGACACTTCTCCGCAGTGCGTCACGTGGTGAACCACGTCGCAGGTGTCTTCCGCAAAACTGGAATTTTCTTGCATTGGGATCATGGCAGGCAGTTGTCAAGGCTGTGCTTCAATAAAGAACATACTGGAGCAAGTGACACTCAAAAGAAATTGTTGAGTATTTCAAAAGAGTGTTATTTCCAGTCGTGGATGTGCAATTTTGTTCCTGTGCAAATGTGTACGAACCGCACCAATGGATACAGAAAAGGGGGCGTGTTGTACCCTGCAGAATCCAGCGAATATTCCGTGGCAGATTCTGTGTGATCGTCAGATCCTAAGAATCTCGGCGCATTTCCGTTGGGACAGCTTGAGAAGTTACTGAATAAATGGTTGCAAAAAAATCGACAAATGATTCTTTGTTTTCCTGACATTTCTGAACTTTAGATCTACGCAATGGAAATTGTTTCTCAGTCGAAGGTGCAGACAGAATTACCCCGCTTCGTTGAGGTCAACTTTGGCAAATTTCATTTGACACTTTTGCATCCCCAGCTACAGAAACTGAGTGACAAACGAGACAGCGCGACAGAAAGTTCTTTGGTTCCACAACGCACACACTCTCTAAGCCTTTGTATCCTTCTTGAAAACCCTCTTCGCCTTGACCTCCCCGCACTCCAACTCCTGCAAAACAAGCAGAAAACATTTGAGTCGTGCCGATCTTGCAGGCACATCCGCTGGGGGCCCAGGAACCCAGCTCCCTTCCCTCATACACGAAGATTTCTTTTTTTATGTTCTCCACAAAGATAGCATTGATCAGTTGTCATGTTGCATGCATGTGCACAAATTTGAAGTTGGTCTCCTGTCCTTGATGCCAAAACAAACTTCGCCCCATGCACTCCACACAGCCTCCAAGTGTGGGACCCCACCGTATATCTTTATCCCGGACCCGACAGATCTGTCATGCGTCTGCAGCGATTTTGCGGTTGTGCATGTAAAAACGTTTGTGGCCCTTTCTACGATGCCGTGTGCACAGGTAATTGCTGTTTGAGGCGAGAGACGGATACAGGATTCCGGATCCCGGAACACGGACCCTGATGGCTCGACTTCCGGCCAAGGCAGAAAAACAGGACACTCAGCGTTTGATGGGAGGACGATCAAGGGACCGGCTTCTCTTATCCATACCAGGCCAGTTTCGCACGGATGTTCTTTGTTCTGTCTCTGCGCATGCACATGTCAATGGGTGTTTCATGCATGCGTAGTCAATTGCGATGTAGCGCTCATTGCCTTGCGCAGAGACTGCACGCGTGTTGCATCCTGTATGAAACAACCAAGGCAAATGTTCTGGGTCAGAAGGGCAGGGCCCTGGACCCACCCGTGTGATTGCTCCCCCCGGAAGTGGTTTGCAGATGGCGCTGCGCGGACCGGAACTCACTCACCAGCACGAGCGTGTCGCCCTCTATGTAGCGGACCTGTCGGTGCGCCTTCGCCTTGCTGCCGGGCTTCGGAACGAGGTCCCAGACGAGGCGGTCCCCGTCCCAACTCGGCGTCACCTGAAACCAAAGGAGGATTCAGGAATTGACAGAGGGCCCTGAGTCTTTTGCCCAAGCATCTTACCCCTGATTTACAGCATTTTCACGAACATCGCTCTGGTGTTCGCACAAGTCCCAGGAGTATCTCTTTCAATTTCCTGTTCGTGCGAAACCACGAAAGATGCTGAATTTCGATTCACACAGAGTTTGGCAAACGTCTCAGGTGCAATATATAAAATCGAATTCATGAATTCCTTTCAGTGTTCAGACGACAGAGAAGTTTGGAACCATTGGCTGGGAATGGAATGTGTTGAGTGATGTTGGCAAAAAGTTTCGTGCGTTCTCCATTGTCAACACTGGTGTGTGGAGTCCTGCGAAATGAAAAAATTATGAACAAATTCTTGAGTGCAGTTTCAATGCCAGGGAAAAAGGAATGGTGTGAATGTGCAGTCTGGCCTGAAGCCAAGGGCAATGAGTTCTGCAAGAATAAGGACAACATGGCACAAGTTCTGAATTTACTGAAAGAGCATTTTCACTCCAATGCACACACGTGCACACACAGAAACACACACACACACACACACACACACACACACACACACAGAGGTAGACCGTCATTCACCCAGTCACTTGCTGACACAATGACACAGTCAGTCAGTCAGTCAGTCAATCAGTCAGTCAGTCAGTCAGTCAGTCAGTCAGTCAGTCAGTCAGTCACTCACTCACTCACTCACTCACTCACTCACTAACTAACTAACTCACTCACTCACCTCACTCAATCACCTCACTCACTCACCTCACTCACTCACACTCACTCACTCACTCACTCACTCACTTTTGCACTGACCAACTGACTGACTGACTGACTGACTGACTCACTCACTCACTCACTCACTCACTCACTCACTCTTGCACTGACCATCTGACTGACTGACTGACTGACTGACTGACTGACTCAGGCGGGGAGGCAGACCCGACCACACACCCGCACAAACACACAACCACACACAAAAAGAAAGACCGCCAGA